>Ga0209474_10000040_pt1 | contig 144227 bp, 132 predicted proteins | sample GraSoiAngelo_145_FD_185902 | JGI IMG/M metagenome (GOLD analysis project Ga0209474, IMG submission 185902) | Grasslands soil microbial communities from the Angelo Coastal Reserve, California, USA - 14_1009_05_20cm (SPAdes) (version 2) | ecosystem: Environmental > Terrestrial > Soil >...
TTTCCGCGGAGAACATCCGCTTCTTCTTCGTCGACTCGCACGCGCTGGCCAACGCCGTGCCACGGCCCCGGCGGGGCGTGTACGCGCCGATCTACACGCCGAGCGGCGTCGCCGCCTTCGCCCGCGACCCGGAAAGCTCGATGCAGGTGTGGAGCGCCGAGTACGGCTATCCCGGCGACGGCGACTACCGCGAGTTCTACCGGGACATTGGCTACGACCTCGACTGGGAGTACGTGCGGCCGTACATCCAGGCGACGGGGGCGCGCAAGAACGTCGGCATCAAGTATTATCGAATCACCGGCAAGGTCCCGCTCGACAAGAAGCTGCCCTACAATCCCGAGGCGGCGCGGCACAAAGCGGACCTGCACGCCGGCAATTTTCTCTTCAACCGCACCAAGCAGATCGAGTACTTGCGCGGCGCTTTCGGTGAAGGGCCGCCCCCGATCATCATCAGCCCGTACGATGCCGAGCTGTACGGGCACTGGTGGTACGAGGGGCCGATGTTCATCGACTTCCTCATCCGCAAGGCGGCCTACGATCAGGAAGTGCTCCAGCTCCTCTCGCCGGTCGACTACATCGCGATGTACCCGGAGCAGCAGCTCTGCCAGCCGCCGCTCTCGTCGTGGGGCGCGGGCGGATACGCGGGTGTCTGGCTCGACGAGAGCAACGACTGGATCTACCGCTACTTGCACAAGGCATCGGAGCGGATGATCGAGCTCGCGCGCACCCACCACGACGCCGCCAGCGACACCGAGCGCCGGGCGCTGAACCAGGCCGCGCGCGAGCTCTTGCTCGCGCAGTCGAGCGACTGGGCGTTCATCATGAAGACGGGCACCATGGTGGACTACGCCGTCCGCCGCACGCGCGAGCACCTCTTGCGCTTCAGCAAGCTGTACGATCAGTTGAAGGCGAAGCAGGTAGACGAGCGCTGGCTCGATCATGTCGAGTCGCGAGACAACCTGTTCCCCGAAATCGACTACCGCGTCTATCGCCCGCAGGCCTGAGCCGCAGCCGGCCGTCAGCAGGGTCTCGCGCTGCGCCGTGCGTCACTCAGTGCACAGATTGATTGCGCTTCCCTTGGGGGGTGTCCCGGATGCGCGTCGCGCTCGTTTCGCCACCCTTCTTGTCCGTTCCGCCTGCCGACTACGGCGGGACGGAGCTCGTCATCGCCGAACTTGCTCGCTCGCTGACGAAGCGGGGCCACGAAACGGTCGTGTATGCCACCGGCGACTCCCATCTCGGGGAGATCGAGATCCGCTCCTACTTCACGACGGGACAGTGGCCGCCCGATCCCGACGTCGACAGAACGCACGCCGCCTGGTGCCTGCGCGACATCGCCCGCGACCCGCAGGGGTTCGACGTCGTCCATCTGCACAGCGTGGCGGCGGTCGGCCTTTCGCGCCTGTGCCCGTATCCGATGGTCGCGACGCTGCACCACGACCGCGCCGACGATCTCTCGCGGCTCTATCACGACAACCCGCGCGTCCGCCGGGTGGCGATCTCGGCCAACCAGGCGCGCAAGGAGGGCCCGGGCATTGCTGCGATCGTCCATCACGGCCTCGATCCGCAGCGCTTCCCCGCGATGCCCGACCAGGGCTACCTGCTCCACATCGGCCGGTACGCGCCGGAGAAGGGCACCCACCTCGCCGTCGAGATCGCGGCCCGCGCCGGGGTGCCGCTCCTCCTCGCCGGCCAGCCCCACGACCAGGACTATTACCGCGACCGCGTCCAGCCGCTGGTCCGCCGCCACGGGATCCTCGAGGTCGGGCCCATGGGCGGAGCGCGCAAGATCCAGCTCATGGCGCGCGCCCGCGCGCTGCTCTTTCCCATCCAGTGGGACGAGCCGTTCGGGCTGGTGATGATCGAGTCCCTGCTTTGCGGCGTCCCGGTCCTCACGCTCCGGCGCGGCAGCGTCCCGGAGGTAGTGGAGGACGGGATCACGGGTCTCATCGCCGACGATCCGATCGAGCTGGTCGCGAGCGCCCGCATCGCCGAGACGTTCTTCGACCGCGAACGCATTCGCCAGATTGCGCGCAAGCGCTGGAACGCCGACCGGATGGCCGAGGAGTATCTGATGGTCTATCGCGAGGCGGCGAGCGAAGGCCTCACGGCCGCGGACGCGGGATAGGCATGGCGGATCGCTCGCTGACCACCGTCGCTGCCGAGGAGCTGCTCGGATACGCCGAGCTGACCCAGCTTCCCGAGTCGACGGGAACGGAGAAGCTGGTCCTCAAGAAGGGAAATCTCTTCGCCGTCACGGGAAGGCTCGGGGACATCTTTCCGCCCGGCGCCCGCGATCAAGGCGCGTATTTCGAGGACACCCGTTTCCTCTCCAAGCTCAAGCTGACCGTCGCGGGAGGGCCTCCGGTGGTCCTCTCCTCGCAGTCGACCTCCGAGTACCGCTCGCAGGTCGATCTCACCGTCACCAGCACCTCCTTCGGCGGGCTCTTCGCCGACCCGGTCAACTTCCTCCACCTGCGCCGCGAGCAGCTCGTCGACGAGCAGCTGGTGGAGCGGCTCACGCTCACCAACTTCCTCGTCCACGACATCGATTACTGGGTGGAGTACGAGTTCGCCTGCGACTTTGCCGACCAGTTCGAGGTGCGCGGCGCGCGGCGGCGATCGCGCGGCACCTTCTTCCTGCCGCGCGTCACCAAGGACCGGGTCACCTTCGCCTACCAGGGCCGGGACAGCGTCCTCTACCGCTGCGAGATGCTTTTTCCTCTGCGGCCTCCCGACCAGCTCACGCGGGACAAGGCGAGGTTCGCCTTCCACCTCGGGCCCAACCAGACCGCCTCGATCGAGCTGCACGCCGTGCCTTCGGTCCACGAGGTGCGCTCCGGAACCACCGTCCGCGAGGCAGCGGACGCGGCGCGCCAGCCCGGGTACAAGCCCCCTCCGATCCTGGGCGAGGAGCCGGACTCCGGCTACCGGTATCCAGGCAGCGAGCGCGAACCGGAGCCGCCCCAGCCGCGCATCTTCGAGGAGCGGGTCCTGCGCGCCCGGCACGCCTACGAAGCCTGGGCGAAAGAGTCGACCGGCGTACGGACCGCCGACGAGGCCTTCGATCGCGCCATCGAGCAGGCCACGGCGGATCTCAAGGCGCTCACCATCCACTGGAACGGCCGGCCGGTCATCTCCGCCGGCATCCCCTGGTACTGCTCGCCGTTCGGCCGCGACGCGCTCATCACCGGCTTCCAGTCGCTGCTCCTGAACCCGGAAATCGCGAGGGACGCGCTCCTCTTCATGGCGGCGCACCAGGGAAAGCGGATCGACGACTATCGCGAGGAGGAGCCGGGCAAGATCCTCCACGAGGTCCGCCGGGGCGAGCTGGCCAGGACGGGCGAGGTGCCGCACACGCCCTACTACGGCAGCGTGGACTCGACGCCGCTCTTCCTCATCCTCTTCGCCGAGTATCTGATGTGGACCGACGACCGCGAGACCGGCAAGGCGTTGTTCCCGGCCGCGGAGGCCGCGCTGCGCTGGATCGACGAGTACGGCGACAAGGACGGCGACGGCTTCGTCGAATACCAGCGCAAGACCGACCGCGGGCTGGAGAACCAGGGCTGGAAGGACTCCCGGGACGGCGTGCCGCACGCGGACGGCCAGCAGGCCTCGCCGCCCATCGCGCTCGTCGAGGTGCAGGGCTACTGCATCGATGCCCGCCGCCGGATGGCGCGGCTGTATCGTCACCTGGGCCGCACCGACGAGGCGAAGCGCTGCACCAAGGCGGCGGTCGAGCTCGCCCGCAAGGTCGAGGAGGCGTTCTGGGATCCAGCCTCCGGCACGTACGCGATCGCGCTCGATGGAGCGAAGAAGCAGGTCAAGAGCGTCGCGAGCAACATGGGACACCTGCTCTGGTCCCGCGCCATATCGTCTGACAGGGCGCGGCGGGTGGCGAGCGTCCTCTTGTCCCCGGAAGGATTCAACGGCTGGGGGATCCGGACCCTCTTGCGCGGGCAGAAGGCCTACAATCCGCTCAGCTACCACAACGGGACCATCTGGCCGCACGACAACTCGCTCATCGCGATGGGCATGTCGCATTACGGCCTGCAGCGTCAGGTCCTGCAGATCCTGACTGGCGCCTACGACGCAGCTCGCAGCTTCCGGCACTACCGGCTGCCGGAGCTGTTCTGCGGGATGTCGAAGGGGGAGGGCGATCTGCCGGTCAGCTATCCCGTGTCCTGCTCGCCGCAGGCGTGGGCCTCGGGATCGTTCTTCCTCATCCTGCGCGCCTGCCTCGGCCTCTATCCGGACGCGCCGGCGAAGTCGCTGCGGATCGTGAACCCGCAATTGCCCGCCTTCCTCGGCGAGGTCACCCTGAAGGGGCTGCGCATCGGCAACTCGCGCCTGACGCTGCACTTCACGCGGACGGGCGAAGGCTGCTTCGCCGCCGTCACGGAGACGGAAGGCGAGCCGATCTCGATCCGCATCGAAGTTGGCGCGCAAGGAAGCGCCCGCGCGGACAACTGACCGCTTCGTACCGGGCAGGCGGTACGCGCGGCACCCTACGTAGGGGAATCGCGTACGCCCGGTGGGAAACGGCGTTCCACCAAAGTCCAAAAGCTGACTTGCGAATCGACACGCGCGCGCCGGCGCGCAGGACCGGGTCGGAAGATCGGCCAGGACCGGTCGGAAGACGGCCAGGACCGGGTCAGGCCGCCTGCTGCACGCGCACGAAGGCCGGCGCCGGCACGGGCAGGCGGCGGCCGAAGGGGACCTTCTCCCGGGCGAAGCTCAGGAGCTTGCGGCCCCGCTGGGTGCGCGTGGCGGCGCGGAAAAGCCACGCTCCGACGAGCGCGACGAAACCACCGGGGAGGACGAGCGCTGCGAGGACGAAGGCGATTCGACGATTCACGCCGGCGAAGAGTGCACGCAGAGTGCCAGTGCGAATCGGTTTGCGCAGTGCTAGAAGCCGCGCATGCCAGAGGCCGTTTCGCTCGCCAGCGTGCAAGATGCCGAAGCGCGGCTGCGGTCGGTGGGCTACCTGCCCTCGACGGAAATCGCCACCAGCGTGTACCTCGCCGACCGGCTGGAGAAACCCGTTCTCGTCGAAGGTCCCGCGGGGGTCGGCAAGACCGAGCTGGCCCGGGCCTTCGGCCAGGCGACCGGGCGCACGCTCATCCGCCTGCAGTGCTACGAGGGGCTCGACGAGTCGAAGGCGCTCTACGAATGGGAGTACGCGAAACAGCTCCTCTACACGCAGCTCCTCAAGGACAAGATCGCGGAGACCATCGCGGGGGCCTCGACCCTGCGCGAGGCCGCCGATCGCATCGCGGGATCGGAGGACCTCTTCTTCAGCGAGCGGTTCCTCTTGCCGCGGCCCATCCTCGCGGCGCTGCGCAGCGAGAAGCCCGCGCTGCTGCTCATTGACGAGATCGACAAGGCGGATCCGGAATTCGAGGCGTTCCTGCTCGAGGTCCTCGCTGACTTCGCGGTCACGGTTCCGGAGATCGGTACGGTGAAGGCCCTGACGACGCCCCGGGTGGTCCTCACGAGCAACGCCGCGCGCGAGCTCTCCGACGCCCTCAAGCGGCGCTGCCTGCACCTCTACATCGATTTCCCCACGCCCCAGCGGGAGCTGGAGATCGTGCGGGGGAGGGTGCCCGGGGTCTCCGAGGCCCTCGCGCGCAAGGTGGTAGCGGCGGTGCAAGCGATCCGGAAGCTGGACTTGAAGAAGCCGCCGTCGATCGCGGAGACGCTCGATTGGATCCGGGCGCTGGTGCTGCTCGAGGCGGCGACGCTGGACGGGCAGCTCGTGTCGGAGACGCTATCGACGCTATTGAAGTACGAGGCGGATATCGGGAAGGCCAGGGAGCATCTGGGGTATATCGCGGGCGCGGAGCTGCCGGCGGGGGTGGTCTAGTTAACCAACTCGTCCTGAGAAACGTCGACCTTGACGTGGTCGTTGACGTTGACGTGGTCGTTGAGGTTGACGGCGACGGCGACGTTGACGAAAGACCTTGACGTTGACGTAGTGGGTTGACGTTGACGGCCGTCAACGCCCACGTCCACCAACTACGTCAACGTCAACGCCAAGAGACGTCCACGTCGCCGTCGCCGTCAAGGTCAACGATCACGTCAAGGTCAACGTCAACGTAGGTCGGAGAGGGTCAACGGCCCTTTATCGATGCCGCCCATTGCGGATGGCCTCCGCCCTGCGCGCCTGGGCCTGCACCTGGTGATCCACCCACCCCGGATACGCCGCCCGGGCCTGCTCGCCCGCGGCCCTCCCGAGCCCGACGCCTTCCATCTTGTCGCCCACCAGGAACCCGTTGCGCGACTTGAACAGGAGGTACACCGCCGGATTCCCCGTGCTCATGCCTTGGTCGTCCGAGTGGTAGACGTCCTCGCCGACCGCCACCAGCACCACGCCCGGAGACACCTGGCGCGCACCGCGGAACTCGAAGGTCTTCAGCTGATCCGAATCGTCCTGCCAGGGCGCGAGCGCCCCGGGATCCTTCGCCTTCTTCCTCCCCGACTCGATCTTCGCCAGCGCCTTCGGATGGGTGAGCCGGCGGACGCCGTCCCAGTCCTTGCGGACGATGCGCGAGAGGTACTGCTGGAGGGTCGCTTTGGCGAGGAACACGTCCGCGCTCTCCTCGGAGAGCATGGACTCGACCGAATCGGCCGCCGCGCGGCTCGGTTCGGCAGCCGCCACGAGTGCCAGGAACAACGCCGTCGCCACCATCACGCCTCCCCCGGGAACATCACCGCTATCGATCTCGTCGCGGGGAAGATCTGGGCACAGCCAGGCTGCGGGGCAACCGTTCGCCAGAGGCAAAGCAATAAAACGGACTGTCGCGGATCGGACCCGAAACTCAAGCTGCGCCGCGGCCGGCGGGCGAGTGGACCGCGACGCGATTCCGTCCGGAATGCTTGGCTTCGTACAAGGCGTAGTCGGCCTTTTCGAGCAGGCCGGCGACGTCTACGGCGTCATGGCCGAACGCGGCCGCCCCGATGGAGACGGTGACGCGGATCGGCGCGGCGCCCGCGCCGGTCGAAAAGGCGGCGGCCGCCACGGTACGGCGGAGCTTCTCGGCCACGTCGATCGCCTCCTCCAGCCGGATGCGGGGCAGGACGACCATGAACTCCTCGCCGCCGTAGCGCGCCACCATGTCGACCTTGCGGACGTTGCGCTTGAGGAGCATCGCGACGTTGCGCAGCACGGTATCGCCCGCGGCGTGTCCGTGGCCGTCGTTGACGGCCTTGAACAGGTCGATGTCGATCATGAGGACGCTCACCTCGTCGCCGAAGCGCATCGATCGCGAAAGCTCCTGCTCCAGGCGGGCGAAGAGCTGGCGCCGGTTGGCGACCCCGGTGAGCGGGTCGGTGTAGGAGAGCTCGAGGGTCTCCTGGTAGAGGCGGGCGTTGGCGATGGCGAGGCCGGCCTGCGCCGCGACCGCCTCGGCAAGGCGGATCTCGTGCTGGTTGAACGCCGCCCTGGCCGGACGGCTCAAGGTCATGACGCCGAGGATGCGACCCTTGGCGCGAAGCGGAACGCCCAGGAACGATCCGGTTCCCGGATGCCGGCCCTTGTAGTGCAGGTAGCGCGGGTCGCGCTCCACGTCCTCGACGTAGATGCTGCGCCCGTGCTGCGCGACCAGTCCGGCGATCCCCTCGCCGCGGGCGAACCGCACTCCGCGCATCGAGTCGGCGGCGTGCCCCACCGCCGCCTCGACCACCAGCCGCTGCAGATGGGAATCGAGGAGCATCGCGGTCCACTCGCGCACCCCGAGGGCCTGGCAGACCAGCGTGCCCAGCTCCTGGAGCTGCGCGGGCAACTCCAGCGTGCCGGTCACGGCGCCCGAGACGCCGAGGAGCAGCTCCATGTCGCGCACGTGCTCGGCGAGCTTCTCGTGGGCCGCCTGCAGCTCGCGCTTGAGGGCCAGCTCGCGCTCGAGCTGCTCCATCGAGCGGCGGGTCTCGATCTCCTTCACCGCCATGTCGGTCACGCGAGCGAGCATGGTGTTGAAGGACCGCGCGAGGCGCCCGAGCTCGTCCTCGGTTGCCACCTGGGCGCGAACGAGGAAGTCGCCCAGCTCCGCGCGTCCCATGGTGGTGGCGATGCGCTGGATGGGCTTGAGCAGGAACCTTCGCGTGGTGAGCGCGACCGCGAGCGCGGCGAAGGTCAGCGTGAGGAGCGATCCGAGGACCGCGCCCTCCTTGAGCTGCCGGAAGGCGGCTCCGGGATTGACCTGCGCGATCCGTTCGGTGTGGGCGATCAGCGCGCCTAGGCCTACGAGCAGCACCAGCGCGGAAGGGATCGCGGAGGCCAGGATGAGCTTCAGGGCGATCGACTTCCTGATGCGCCGCAGCACGGACCTGATTCTAGCACTGTCCCCTTTTTTCCCAATGACCGGCCGCCGGGATAAGCGTTGGCGGTGCGCCCGCCACCGCCCGCCGCCTACCTCTGCGCGATCCTGGTCTCCGGCGCCGCCGCGGGCGAGGAGATCCGCATCGAGCTGTGGAGCGGGCATCCCGCTGCGCGCGTCGAGTCGGCGGCGCTCCTGGCGGGCGGTCTGCGCCTTACCGCTCGACATGGAAAATTACAGACAAGCCAAAGCGAAGCGCCGCCGCCCGTATCATTCGAGCCAGGGACCCGTCTCGACGGCCACCCAATCGCGGGGAAGCTCACGCTCTGGGCCGACGGCGACGGGATCTCGGCGGTCGAATCCGTCGATCTCGAGGAGTACGTCGCTTCGGTGGTGTCGGCGGAGGTTCCTTCCGCCTGGCCCAAGGCGGCCCTCGAAGCCCAGGCGGTCGCCGCCCGGACCTTCGCCATGGCACAGAAAGTGGCGCAGGGTCCCGCGGCGCGTTTCCACCTCCGCGCTTCGGTGCTCGATCAGGTCTACGCGCAGGGCGGCGCGACAGAAGCGGCAAAAGAAGCGGCCCGAGCCACGCACGGCGAGGTGCTGACCTTCGGCGAGGCCCCGATCGCGGCGTACTTCAGCGCCTCGTGCGGAGGACGGAGCGAAGCTGCGGAGGAGGCCTTCCGGCTCCCCGCCGGCGCGACGCCGTACCTCGCCGGCGCGCGCGAAGACGAGGGCGACCCGGACCGGCCCTGGACGGCGCGGATTCCGCTCCGGGAGATCTCGGCCGCGCTGCGGAAGGCGCGGCGGATCCTCGCTCCGGTCTCCGCCGTCTCCGTCTCGGAGCGCACCACGAGCGGCCGCGCCAGGGAGATCGCCCTCGGGACCAGCGGTGGAACGCGCCGGATCGGCGCATCCGAGCTGCGCCAGATCCTCGGATACGAGACGCTGCCCTCCCTCCTTTTCGAAGTGAACCTCGAGAAGGATTCCGCCGTCTTCCGCGGACGCGGCAGCGGCCACGGCGTCGGCCTCTGCCAGTGGGGAGCGCGGGGGCGGGCTCTCCACGGCGACGGCTACCGGGCCATCCTCGCCCATTACTATCCCGGGGCGGAGATCCGGCGCATGTACTGACGCAGTTCCTCCATGGGAACGCCGTCCGCCGCGCTGCGGGCGCGCAGGTAGAGGATGGCGCTCAGGAGCAGTGGAAAGGGCAGGACGAGCGCGCTCAGCGCGGCGTCGACGAGAGCCGCGGGAATCGGGCGCAGCGTCGGGAACAGCCGGAAGACCAGCTCGTGGAGCCCGACGTCGATGCCCGCGGTCACGAAGACGAGGGCGACGAGCTCCGGCCAGACCCGTCCGAAGAGCCGCACTGACCGCTGCAGCGCCGCGAACCCGCCGTTCGGCTCCGAGACGGCGGCCGGAGCGGCGAAGAAAAAAACAATGGCGATCACGATCCCCGGCACGACAAGGCAGAGAATACCGACGGCGACCAGCGCGGCTCCGGCAAAAGCCGCGGCGCACACCGACCCGAATCGAGCGCCCACCGCGGCCCACGCGGCTGCCGCTCCGCCCTGGCCGAAGGCGAGCGGGACGATCGCGGCCTGGGCGAGGAGCAGTCCGGCGAAGAGGATGCCGATGGCGATCGCCTGCGTGATTCCCCGGCCAAACCGGAGCCGCAGCGGCTGGGTGGGCGGCGGGGTTCCGGACGCCTGGCGGAGGACCTCGCGCTGCTCCGCCGTATTCGCTTCCGGGCTCGCTGGCGCAGCGCGATCGGCGAGCTCGGCACGCCGGCTTCTCACCTGCTCCGAGCGCGTCGGCGGAGTCTCGGCCGTAATCCCGCGCGCCCCGACGTAGTCGACGGCACTGGCGAGCAGGTGCGCGGGCATGATGGCGAGCGCCGAGGCAGCGAAAATGGCGAGAGGGCTTCGCCGGACGGCGGCGAACGCCTCGGCCATGATGCCGGATTCGGAGGCCACGTCGTGCCGTTCGTATCACGCGGCGGCGCGAACCGCAGAGGCGTCGAGGGCCCGCCGATAGAGAGCGCCGTGCCCTTCCGCCATCTTCTCGAGCGTCAGCTCGCTCTCGATCCGGAGTCTTCCGCGCCGCCCCATCTCCGCGGCCGCCGCGGGATCGGAAAGCAGTTGGACCAGCGCCGTCGAGAGCGCCCGGGCGTCGCCGAAGGGGACGAGAAGGCCGTTCTCGCCCGGCCGCACCAGCTCCGGATTGCCGCCTACCGAGGTAGCGACGATGGGCAGGCTCGAGGCCATCGCTTCCATCAGCGCGTTGGAGAGGCCCTCCGCGCTCGAGCAGAGGCAGGCCGCCCGGGAGCGGGCGAGGATGGCCGGGATGTCGAGACGGTGGCCGAGCAGATGGACCGTCTTCTCGAGACCCAGCTCCGCGATGCGCTTTTCCAGGGCTTCGCGTTCCGGTCCTTCGCCCGCGCAGAGGAACTTCACCCGCGGGATCCGCGCCGCGATCTCCGCCGCCGCCTCGACCAGCGTCCGGTGCCCCTTCACGCGCCAGAGGTTCCCGATCACCGCGACGGGAAGGTCGCCATCTTCGATGGGCAGGGGGGCCTGCAGCGGCTGCCTGGCCAGCGCGTCGAAATGCGCCGTATCGAGTCCGTTGCGCACCACCACCACTCGATCCGGGTCGCATCCCTCTTCCCGGATGCAGACCTCGCGCACGGCGTCCGCGTTGGCGACGACGAGGTCCGCGTTGCGCGCGTTCCACTTTTCGGCCTCGCGGTGCCAGCGGCCGAAGCCCGCCCGCAGGTGCCCGAGGTCGAGGCGGCTCACGATCACCTTGGCACCGGTCAATTTGCCCGCCCCGAGCGCCAGCAGGTTCGTGTAGTAGTCCGTGGCGTGGACGATGCGGACGCCGTGATCCCGGATGAGCGCCGCCATGAGGGCGATCTGCTTGGCGGTGTTTGCTTGCAAAAGCGAGCCGTTGACCGGGAAAACCCAGGGTTCGTGCCCGAGGGCGCGAATCTGCGGCAAGAGCGGTCCGGAAAGCTCCAGGCAACCGACCAGCACCGAGAACCCCTTCGGATTGCGGCGCAGGCGCTCGACGAACTGGCGCTCGGCGCCGCCGATCCAGAAGCGATTCAGGAGGTGGAGGACAGGAATGTCCATGATGACCCCCAAGCTGTGCACTCGGTGCAGGGGCGGGGAGGCCCTTGACAGCGCAGGGGACAGGCAGGAGAAGCCGCGATTCCGTGCCCGAGCAAGCTGGCAAGCGACCGGTCGTTGCCGCGATCGACATGGGGTATGGCCACCTCCGCGCCGCGCTCGCGCTCGCGGACGCGTTCGGCGTTCCGCTGCACCGGATGGAGGAGCCGCCGCTCGGCGGCGAGACGGACGCGCGCTTCTGGGGACGCACGCGCAACTTCTACGAGGCGCTCACGCGGTTCTCGCAATTTCCTGCGGTGCGCGCTCCCCTCGGGGCGTTGGTAAAGGCCATTACCGCCATTCCGCCGCCCTGGCCGGCGCGGGATCGCTCTGGCCCCACTGCCGGGACGCGGTGGATGGTGCGCGCGGCAAAGTCGGGGGCGGGCGTGCAACTCGCCAGGCACCTGCGCGAGACGGGCGCGCCGCTCGTCACCACGTTCTACGCAGCGGCCATCCTCGCGGAGCTGCACGGCGCGACGAATCTGTACTGCGTGGTTACCGATTCGGACATCAACCGCGTCTGGGCACCCCCCGAACCGCGCAAGAGCGCCATCCGGTACTTCGCTCCCACCGAGCACGCGCGCAGGCGGCTCCTCAGCTACGGTGTCCTGGAGTCGAACTTGCGCACCACCGGGTTTCCGCTTCCCGATCACCTCGTCGGCCGCGACCGCTCGCGGCTGCGGACGCTGCTCGCCTCGCGCCTCGGGCGGCTCGCTCCCCGCGAGCATTTGCGGACGCGGGCGACGGCCGATCTGGGCACGCTTCCGTCCCCGTCGCGCCCGCCTCTGGTGGTCTTCGCCGTCGGCGGAGCGGGGGCCCAGATCCCGCTCGCCGTGCGCCTCGTCCGCGGAATCGCCGCGGAGGTGAAGTCGGAGCGCCTGCAGCTCTCCCTCGTCGCCGGCCGTCGCGAAGCGGCCGCGCGCGCCTTCCGGGAGGCGCTCCGCGACGCGGGCCTCGAAGGCCATCCGGGCGCGAAGATTCTCTACGACCCGGACACGCTTTCCTATTTGCGGAAGTTCCACGACCTGCTCGCCGAGGCGGACGCGCTGTGGAGCAAGCCGAGCGAGCTTACCTTCTTCGCCGCCCTGGGCATGCCCTTCGTCTGCGCGCCACCGGTCGGCGTCCACGAGGAGCGCAACCGGCGCTGGGCGGAAGAGCAGGGCGCTTTGCTCCGGCAGCACGACCCGGCGACCGCGGGCGGGTGGCTTCGCGAATGGGTGGAGGACGGAACCCTGGCGCGCGCCGCCTGGTCGGGATACCTCCACCTGCCCGCGCTCGGCCTGTACGAGATCGTCGACGAGCTGGGGTAGAGCAGCCTACCGATGGACGTCGCGGCGTTCGACTACCAGTTGCCCGAGGAGCTCATCGCCAAGGCCCCGCTCCCCGAGCGCGACGCCTCGCGGCTCCTCGTGCTTCCCCGGACAGAGGGGGCGCCCGCGCACCGATCCGTCCGCGACCTCCCCGATCTGCTGCGCGAGGGCGACCTCCTCGTCGTCAACGACGCCAAGGTGATTCCGGCGCGGCTTCGCGGTCACAAGGAAGGGACGGGCGGAAAGGTGGAGCTTCTGCTCGTCGAGCCGCTCGGAGGCAGGGACTGGCTCGCCCTGGGAGGCTCGTCGAAGCCGCTGCGGCCCGGCGCGATCGTCGAAGCGCACGGCGCGAGGATCGAGATCGCCGCCGTCGGCGATGGCGAGGTGACGGTCCGGCTTCCCTTCGAAGGGGACGACCTGTGGCGGTATCTCGACGAGGCCGGGGAGACACCGCTGCCTCCGTACATCGACCGTCCCCCGGAGCCGAGCGATCGCGAGCGGTACCAGACCATCTTCGCTCGCGAGCGCGGAGCCGTGGCGGCGCCTACCGCGGGCCTCCATTTCACCGACGCCCTCCTCGAATCGCTCCGCTTGCGCGGCATCTCGCTCGCTCCCATCACCTTGTACGTGGGCCCCGGCACGTTCCTTCCCGTGCGCAGCCTCCGCACCGAGGAACACCGGATGCACCGGGAGCGCTACACGGTGCCGCCCGAGACGGCGGAAGCGTGGTCCCGCACCCGCGAGAGAGGGGGGCGCGTGATCGCGGTGGGTACCACGGCGCTCCGGACCCTCGAGGCGGCGAGCGAGGGCGGGCGGCTCCGCGCCGGACCCGGCGCGACCGATCTCTTCGTCTCCCCCGGTTACTGCTTCCGCGCCGTCGACGGGCTCTTCACCAACTTCCACCTGCCGCGCTCCACGCTGCTCATGCTGGTCGCGGCCTTCGCCGGCCTCGACCGCCTCCTCGCTGCCTACCGTGAGGCCGTGCGCCAGAGGTACCGATTCTTCAGCTACGGCGACGCGATGTTGATCGTATAGAGCATCTCAGTGTTGCAATTCACGGTTACCCATCGCGATGGCCGGGCGAGGCGCGGAAAGCTCGTGCTTCCCCACGGCACCGTCGACACGCCGCAGTTCATGCCGGTCGGCACGGCCGGCTCGGTGAAGGCCATCGCGCCCGATGATCTCGCCGCCATCGGTGCCCAGATCGTCCTCGGGAACACCTACCACCTGCTCCTGCGCCCCGGTCCCGAGCTGGTCCATGAAATGGGCGGCCTGCACCGGTTCATGTCGTGGGACCGATGCCTCCTCACCGACTCCGGCGGCTTCCAGATCTACTCGCTCGCCGAGCACCGGAAGATCGACGAGGAGGGCGCTGCGTTCCGTAGCCACCTCGACGGCAGCGCGCAGCTCCTGACGCCGGAGCGCGCCACGCGGATCCAGCTCCAGCTCGGAAGCGACGTGCTCATGTGCTTCGACGAATGCCTGCCGTCCGAGGCCGATCGGGCGCACCACGAGGAGGCGGTCGCGCGCACCACCCGCTGGGCCGCGCGGTGCAAGGCGGAGTGGGAACGGAGCGGCGATGACTCGGGAGCGCTCTTCGGGATCGTGCAGGGCGGCCTGCATCGCGATCTCCGCGAGCGGCATGCGCAACAGATCGCCGCCTTCGATTTTCCCGGGACCGCGCTCGGTGGCTTCTCGGTCGGCGAGCACCCCGCGGCGATGTGGGAAGGCGTCGAGCACGCCGCGCCTCTCTTGCCCGCGGACAAGCCGCGCTACCTGATGGGAGTCGGGACACCGGAGGATCTCCTCCGCTGCTCGCTCTCGGGGATCGATCTCTTCGACTGCGTGCTGCCGACGCGCGTGGCGCGCAACGGTCTGCTCTTCACCCGGCGCGGCAGGCTCCAGATCAAGGCCGCCCGCTACGCGCGCGATCCGCGACCTCCGGACGGTGAGTGCCGCTGCTACACCTGCCGCACTTTCACGAGAGCGTACCTGCGTCACCTATACGCGGCGCAGGAGCTTCTCGCCTACCGGCTGAACAGCCTCCACAACCTGACCTTCTATGCCGATTTGATGGCGGGTATGCGCGACGCCATCGAGCGCGGCCAATCCCGCGCCTTCGTTGACGGAGCGCTGGCGTCATTCCGCGAAGGAGTGGACCCCTCATCCGGCTGAACGGCTGTGTAGAATTGCAGTCGGTTGGTATTTTACCAGAGACTCCTTGCAGGGGGGATTCACCACATGCGGATCGCAACCGGCGCGTCGCACGCGCGCCTGCAGGTAGTCGTGCAACCACCACCCGATGAGCGGATCGTCGACGGCTTTCACCGGGCCGAAGGGCGTCTCGTCGGCTGGATGGCGGCGAACGGCATCGCGCTCCTGCGCGCGAGCCTGGGCATCGTCTTCGTCTGGTTCGGCGCCTTGAAGTTCGTTCCGGGGGCGAGCCCCGCCGAGCATCTCGCCTCTGCGACGATCGCGAAGCTGACCCTCGGACTGATCGGCCCGCAGGTCGCGCTGCCCATCCTCGCCCTCTGGGAAACCTGGGTCGGCCTTGCCCTGCTTCTCGGCGTCCATCTCCGCATCGCGCTCGCCCTGCTCCTCTTGCAGATGGCCGGGACGCTGATGCCCCTCGTGCTTTTTCCCTCGCTCACCTTCGTCCGCTTCCCGTTCGCGCCGACCCTGGAAGGCCAGTACATCCTGAAGAACCTCGTCATCATCAGCGCCGCCATCGTCATCGGCGCGACGCTGCGCGGCGGAAGGCTCATGGGGCAGGGGACCGAGTGCTGCTGCAAGGGCGAATCTTGCGGGCAGCGCGCGGCCTGAGTCGGGCGGGGTGGGTGTAGGAGTTGCAGTGACCCCGCAAATTGCTACAAAGTGGTCTATGGGGGGTTTGCCGTGACCAGTCCGCTCCGTGCGGAGCACCCGCGGATCCGCGAGCTGCTCCAGCCAGACGTCCGGGCCGTATTGTGGGGAGAGCTCGCCTCCACCCATGCGACGGAGGTCTTCGACATCGTCGCCCAGGGTCGCAAGACGGGCCTGCTCCTCATCAGCCGCGACGGGATCGAGCGGATCTTCGGGTTCCACGAAGGCGATCTGGTGTTCGGATTCTCCACCGCGCTCGACGAGGCCGACGACGCACGGCAGGCGGTGCTCGGTCTCGTTCGCGTCGCTTCCGCGGGGACCTTCACCTTCCTCTCCGCGCCGGCGACGGCGATTCCGCAATCGGTGCGGCGGCAGAACGTGCAGGAAGTGGTGCTCGATGCTTTGCGCAGGTTGGACGAAGGAGAAGCGCCACCCGCGGCGGCGAACGGGTAGGCGCGCGCCCGGGGCAGGTCGGGGGGCCTGCTTCCGGGTGCAGCGCAGCCGGATTCCGCGACGGATCGCGAAGGCGCTTCGCCAGGCGAGAGGAGGCGAGCAACCGCTGCGGCTGTGGGCCGCGGCGGTTGCCGCCCCTTCCTCCCGGTGCTACAAGTGCCCGCTTTTTCGCGAAGGAGAATCTCTTGATCGCGCTGTTCGCGCAGGCTGCCGACGCGGGCGGGTCGCCGTTCGGCGGCTCGCTCAACATGGTGTTCCTGGTAGGGATCTTCTTCCTGATCTTCTACTTCATGATCATGCGCCCGCAGCAGCAGCAACAGCGCAAGCACAAGACGTTCATCGACGGGCTGAAGAAGGGCGACGAAGTGGTCACGAGCGGCGGCATCGTCTGCAGGGTTTCGGCGGTACAGGGCGACGTCCTCAGTGTCGAGATTGCGCCCAACGTGAAGGTGCGGGTCTTGAAATCCCAGATCTCCGGCGCCTATGCGGCCAAGGAAACGCCTGCCGCTCCCGCCGCGGAAGAGCCCGCCAAGAAGTAAGGCCCTGCCGGCGGCGAGCAGGCCGGGGCCGTAGCATCGGAGGATGTGGCATGGATCGATCGTGGTACTGGAAGGCCGGCTTGATCGTCCTCGTCGCCTTGGGGGCCGTCTACGCGCTCGTTCCAACCTGGACGTACTTCCAGCTGCCCGCCGACCAGCGCAACGAGGCCGGCGTCTTCGAGCAGCGGCGTCCGGGTTGGGCACCCAAGCGGCACCTGAACCTCGGTCTCGATCTGCAGGGCGGCATCCACCTCGTGATGGGCGTCGAGGTCGACCGCGCGGTCCGCGAGAAAGCCGTCCGCAGGGCCGAGGAGCTCGCCCTCGATTTCGACAGGCGGAGCATCAAGGGCGTCGACGTGAAAGGCGACCCGGATACCGGCATCGTCACCGTCACGGGGAATCCCGACGCAGTGAGCAAGGCGAAGGACGAGATCACCACGGGCTACACCGACATGTACGTGCGCCGCTCGTCGTCCGGTTCGTTCGAGCTCGCGATGAAGGACAGCGCCATCAAGCTGCTCAAGGAGAGCGCCGTCGACCAGGCGGTGAAGGCGATCCGCAACCGCGTCGACAAGTGGGGCGTCTCCGAGCCGACCATCGCCAAGCGAGGCGACAACGCCATCCTCGTCCAGCTCCCGGGCTACTCGAATCCGGAGAAGGCAAAGGAGCTTCTCGGCAAGACCGCGCAGCTCGAGTTCAAGATGGTGGACGACGCCGACAGGAGCCTCACCCAGCTCAAGGACCTGCCGCCGGGGGTCACCCTCGACTGGGATCGCTACGAAGGTCCCGGCGGCGCCGAAGTCCAGTCCCCGTATCTGCGCGGCAAGGACCGCAACCAGCTGACCACCTTCCTGCAGGGGAAGGCGCCCCCGGGCCGTGAGTTCGGCCTGCAGAAGGTCGAGGAGCGCGGGCGGGGCGAGGGCTACTACCGGACGTACCTGTTCGACAAGAAGGCCGGGCTCACCGGCGAGTACATCACCGACGCGACCATCGCTTTCGATAATTCTCCGGGCGAGGGCAACCGGCCCTACGTGCAGGTCACCTTCAACCGCACGGGAGCGGACGTCTTCGGCAGGCTCACCGCGGCGAACGTGAAGAAGCGGATGGCCATCGTGCTCGACGACAACGTCGACTCCGCCCCCGTCATCCAGTCGGAGATCCCCGGCGGCATCTGCTCCATCCACCTCGGAGGTCTCAAGCCCATCAACGAGGTGCTGCAGGAAGCGAAGGACCTCGCGCTGGTGCTCAAGTCCGGCGCGCTGCCGGCGCCGGTACGCATCCTCGAAGAGCGCAGCGTCGGCGCCTCGCTGGGTCCCGAGCTCATCAGGCGCGGCACCAAGGCGGCCGTCGGTGGCCTCTTGCTCGTCCTCATCTTCATGGCTCTCTACTACCGGTTCAGCGGCTTCGTCGCGGACATCGCGCTGGTCCTGAACGGGATCGTGGTGCTGGCGGTGATGGCGCTGATGGACTCGACCTTGACCCTCCCCGGCATTGCCGGCTTCGTCCTCACCCTCGGCATGGCGGTCGACGCCAACGTCCTCATCAACGAGCGCATCCGCGAGGAGATGAAGGGGGGGAGGGCGATCGGCGCTGCCGTGCAGCAGGGCTACGACAAGGTCTTCTGGACCATCTTCGACGGGCACGTGACGGCGCTGGTCGCCGGGTTCGTCATCCGCGCCTACGGATCGGGACCGGTGCGCGGTTTCGCTACGACCCTCATCATCGGGCTGCTCGCCTCCATGTTCACGAGCATCGTCGTCACCCGCGCCATCGTCGAGTGGTTCGTCGGGCACGGCAAGCTCCACAAGGCGTTCTCGGTCTGATCGAGGTGGCGCGATGCAGATGAAGTACTTCGAGCTGATCAAGCCCGGGACGAATCACGATTTCGTCAAATACCGGCGCGTCGCGGTCACCGCGTCGCTCGTCGTCAACGCGCTCATCCTCTTCGGCGCCGTCGCCTGGCCCAAGCTCAACTACGGGGTCGACTTCGCCGGGGGAACCGAGCTGCAGCTCAAGTTCAACAAGCAGGTCGATGCGTCGGATGTCCGCGACCAGGTGAGCAAGGTCGGATTCGGCGAGCCGACCGTGCAGGTCTACGGGAACCCGAGCGAGAACCAGTTCCTCATCCGGGTCGAGCGCATCGCGCTCCTCACGCCGGAAACCGCCGCCAAGGTGAAGGACGAGGTGTCGCGCGAGCTGTCGACCTCGGAGCCCTCGGGCTTCCATTTCGATCCCGAGGTGGGCGACAAGCTCGACTTCTCCTTCAAGAAGCCGGTGGACCCGAAGGCCCTGCAGGCCGCGGTCGAGAAGGCGGGCGTGCAGCCGAAGGAGGTGCGCACGCTCACCTCCCGCGAAGGCCAGATCCAGGAATACACCGTCATCACGCAAGGACCCGGCGACAAGATCGGCGCGGCCTTGCGCGAGCGATTCGGCCAGGAATCCGTCGAGGTGGTGCGGACCGAGTACGTCGGCCCGCAAGTCGGCAAGCAGCTGCGCAACGACGGCATCCTCGCCGTCCTCTACGCGATGGGGATGATCCTCATCTACGTCGGTTTCCGCTTCGACTTCCGTTTCTCGCCGGGCGTGATCATCGCTCTCATCCACGACGCCATCGTCACGCTCGGCTACTTCGTCGTCACCCGCCACGAGTTCAACCTCACCTCGGTGACGGTGATCCTGACGGTGGTGGGCTACTCGGTGAACGACACCATCGTCATCTACGACCGCATCCGCGAGAACCGGAAGCGCTTCAAGGGCACGGCCTTCCGCGACCTCATCAATCTCTCCATCAACGAGATGCTCGGGCGCACCATCCTCACCAGCGGCGCCACCGCGCTCTCGCTCGTCGGCCTCATCGTCTACGGCGTCGGGACCATCCAGGACTTCGCTCTCGCGATGCTCGTCGGCATCATCTCGGGAACGTACTCGACCTGGTACATCGCGAGCCCGATGACGATCTGGCTGGAGGAGCGCGCGGAGGAGCGGCGCGAGTTCGAGGCCAACAAGCCAAAGCCGAAGCCGCACGCGCAAAAGCCGCAGCAGCCCGCCGCCAGCCGGTAGCGTCCCGAGTCTTTTCAGGCGCTTCCGCTGCGGGGCTGGACTCGAGGGTGGGAGTTGTACTACAAGACCTTGGTAGGATAGAGATTCGACCGGATTCCGGCGCGGTGGCGGGGCCCCCTAACCCAGCTGCCGCGCCGGATTTTTTTGGAAAATGAACCACCTCTTCGCGAAGGAGGCGCAGCCCGCAGCCGGGCGGAACGCACCGCGATCGCGAAGAGGTCGAATCGATTCTCGCCTCAGGCGAGACCCCACCTCACCTTGCCGTGCGTGAACAGGGCGCCCGCTCTCGCGGCTTCCTGCATCCGGATCCGCTCCGCCGCACGCTCGAATTCGTTTCTGCACTTGTCCGAGCAGAAGAAGTACCAGCGCTTCTTGTACTCGCTCTTCGGAACGCCCAGTCCTCCCTCTACGCGTACTCCGCAGATGGGATCGTAGGACTTCCCGGAAACCTTTTTTCCCTCGCCCGAGTTCACTCGCCGCCCCCCACACCATCCGGATCGAAAAAGCCGTGCGGTTTCCTCAGCCGCAGAGACGCGATTGTGCAAGCGGGGAGCCGCAGCGGGCGCCGTTCGTCGCCGCCTCCGTTCGCCTCAGCCTGTGCCCGAACGCCTTCCTCGCGTGGGAACGCGCTTTCCCACTCCGGGCCTTCTTTCCGTCTCGCTCGCTTGCCCCCTTGACGGCCCGGGGAGCGGCCTCGGCGGGCGGCGTCCGCTCGGGAAACATCTCCGCCGGATGCGCCCGCGGGGCCCGAGGAGCCGGTTCGTTCGACCGTAGCGCCGACTGGGCCCGAAGGAGGAGCCCGGCTCCGAGGAGCAGCGCGCAGGTAGTCTGGCCGGAAAGAAAGAAGCGACCCATGGCACCTCGAGACTTGTGCAACCGGGAAGCCAACGGCTGGGTCCGAGAGGCTGCAGCATCCAACGCCATGGCCGGTGGAAGTCCAGTTCCCTATTTTCCGTGCCCGTGTTACCGAACCGGCCCCTGAAAGGCCGCAGCCCGTATCGGAGGCACCGTGGCGGAATTCATCCGCGAGCTGAAGCGCACGAACTCGTGCGGCGAGCTCACCTCGCGGGACGTGGGACGCGAAGTGGTCCTCTTCGGATGGGTCCACCACCGCCGCGATCACGGCGGCGCGGTGTTCATCGACCTGCGCGATCGCGCCGGCATCACCCAGGTGGTGTTCGAAGAGGACGTCGGCAAGGAGCTCTCCGATCTCGCCCACGAGCTGCGCCTCGAGTACTGCCTGGGCGTGCGGGGCAAGGTCGTCTCTCGCGGCGCGAACGCGAATCCCAAGCTCGTCACCGGCGAGATCGAGGTCCACGCCATCCAGGCGCAGATCTTCAACCGCAGCGAGACCCCGCCGTTCCTCGTCGAGGACCGCACCGACACTGCCGAGGAGAAGCGGCTCGCCTACCGCTATCTCGATCTGCGCCGTCCCGCCGCGCAGCGCCCGCTCCTCATCCGCTCGCGGATGAACGCCGCCACCAGACGCGTCCTGCACGAGAGGGGCTTTCTCGAGCTGGAGACGCCGTTCCTCGTCCGCTACACGCCCGGCGGCGCCCGCAACTTCCTCGTCCCCTCCCGCCTCTCGCCCGGCAAGTTCTACGCGCTCGCGGAAAGCCCGCAGCTCTTCAAGCAGCTCTTCATGGTGTCGGGGTTCGACCGCTACTTCCAGATCGTCAAGTGCTTCCGCGACGAGGACATGAGGCTCGACCGCCAGCCGGAGTTCACCCAGATCGACCTCGAGATGTCGTTCGTCACCCAGGACGACGTCTTCGCGGTGGTGGAGGAATTGGTCGCCACGCTCTGGAAGGAGAACCACGGGATCGAGATCCCGCGGCCCTTCGCGCGCATGACCTACGAGCACTCGATGCGCGAGTACGGCAACGACAAGCCCGACCTGCGCTTCGACATGAAGCACGTCGATCTCACCGACATCGTCGCCGGGCACCGCGGGGCGGGGATCCCCATGTGGTCCTCGTTCGCCGAGCGGCGGCCCGGTCAGATCGTGAAGGCGATGCTCGTCCCGGCGAGCGCGGGCCTCTCGCGCACCGAGACCGACAAGCTGGAGGAGATCGCCAAGGGCATGGGAGCGAAGGGGCTCGCCCGCGCCAAGGTCGACGACCAGGGCAACTGGACGCAGAGCCCGCTCGCGAAGAGCATCGCTCCCGAGGCCCGTGCCGCGATCAATGCCGCGGTGTCGGCCAAGCCGGGTGACCTCATCCTCTTCCAGTTCGGCAAGGAGAGCGCGGTGCATACCGTGCTCGCCAACCTCCGCCTGCACCTCGGCAAGCGTCTCGAGCTCATTCCCGAGTACGGCACCGGCGATCCCAAGGCACCGGCGTCCTGGAGGTTCCTCTGGGTCGTCGATCCGCCCCTCTTCGAGTACGACGAGGAGTCGAAGAAATTCGTCGCCGCCCACCACGCCTTCACCCGGCCGCACGACGATCACGTGCAATACCTCGAGACCGATCCGGGACGCGTCCTCTGCTACCGGTACGACCTGGTCCTCAACGGGTTCGAGATCGGCGGCGGATCGATCCGGCTCCACGATCCGCTGGTGCAGCAGAGGGTCTTCGCGGCGATGGGCATCGGGCCCGAGGAGGCGGAGAAGAAGTTCGGCTTCCTCTTGCAGGCGCTGCGCTTCGGGGCGCCGCCGCACGGGGGAATCGCGCTCGGAATGGACCGGCTCGCGATGCTCCTCTCCGGAGCGGAGAGCCTGCGCGACGTGATCCCGTTCCCCAAGACGCAGAAGGGCACCGACCTCATGACAGATGCGCCCAACGAGGTCGAACCACACCAGTTGCGCGAGCTGCACGTAGCTACAACCGTGCGCAAGCCAGAGTAACGACGGCCTGTTTTCGTTCGTGCTGCGCTGCGACAACGTCCTTGCGCAAGACCGCCCCCGCCTGTCAGGATCGGCGCAGTGACATCTTACGACCTGCTCGTCATCGGTGGGGGGGTCAACGGAACCGGCATCGCGCGGGATGCCGCGATGCGCGGGCTCACCACCATGCTCGTGGAAAAGAAGGATTTCGCGGCGGGTTCTTCGGGCGCGAATTCCGGAATGATCCACGGCGGCATCCGGTATCTGATGAACGACCCGCAGGTGACGAAGCTCGCCTGCCTGGACAGCGGATACATCCAGCGGATCGCTCCGCACCTGCTCTTCCGCATCCCGTTCCTCTATCCGGTCTCGCCGAAGAAGCCCGGGGAACCTTCGCTCGCCGATCGGGCGCTGCTCTACGGGGCGGAGTGCTACTTCGAGGCCTACGACAAGTACCAGCCCCTCAAGAACGGCAAGCCGCACACTCGGCTGACCGACGAGGAGCTGCACGAGCTCGAGCCCGGCATCGTTTCCGGGACGCTCGGCGCGGTGACGATGGACGAGTACGGGATCGACCCCTTCCGCCTCTGCGCGCTCAATGCCAGAAGCGCCGCGGCGCACGGCGCGACCATCCGCAACCACACCGTCGTGACGCGGCTCTTGCGCGAGGGCGCGGCCGTGGTCGGCGCGGAGATCGAGGACGCGCGAACGGGAGCGCGCGAAGAGGTGCGCGCCCGCGCGGTGCTGAACGCGGGCGGGCCCTGGGCGCCGAAGATCGCCGCGCTCGCCGGCGTCGCGGTGCGCATCCGTCCCGGCAAGGGCGTCCACCTCACCCTCGACCGCAGGCTGTCGAACTACGGGATCATCTGCAAAGCGGTGGACGGGCGCGACGTCTTCGTCATGCCGCACGAGGACTCGTCGATCATCGGGACCACCGACGACGACTTCTACGGCGATCCCGACGAGCTGACCGTCACCCAGGACGAGGTCGAGTACCTCCTGCAGGCGGTGGAGCACACCTTTCCCTCCGTCCGCAGCGCCCGCGTCTTGCGCGCCTGGGCCGGCGTGCGCCCCACCTTGTTCGCCTACGGACCCCTGGAAGACGCTCTCTCCCGCGACCACCACATCTACGACCACGAAGAGGATGGCGCTCCGGGCTTCTACAGCATCGTCGGCGGCAAGCTGGCGAGCTTCCGCGCCATGGCGCAGGAAGCGGTGGATCTCATCGCGCACAAGGCGGGCAACAGCCAGCCGTGCCGCACGCACGAGGTCCCCCTGCCAGGTGGCGAAGCCGCGGCGCCGTCAGCGGAGACGCTCGGCCGCGAACACACCGTGCCCTCGTATGCGGCGGCGCGGATCTCGTATCGGCATGGAGCGGAGGCGGAGCGCATCCTCTCGCTAGCGGAGGAACGGCCGGAGTTGCGCGCCTTCGCCTGCAGCTGCGAAGGCGTCACCTTCGCCGAGCTGCTCTTCTCGCTGCGGGAGGAGTTCGCGTCCTCGCTCACCGATCTGCGGCGCCGCTGCCGCCTCGGCATGGGTGTCTGCCAGGGGGCGCGTTGCGGCGGCCCGGCCGCGGCGCTGCTCGCGGGCGAGCTGGGCCTTTCGCACGAGAAGGCGCTTGCCGAGGCGAACGCGTTTCTCGACGAGCGCTGGAAGGGGCACCGGCCGGTGCTGGCCGGAGACGGGCTCGCCCAGGCCGAGCTCTTCCAGTGCACCTACTACGCGACCTGCGCGCTCCCGCGGGACGGGGCTCCGGAGCGCCCGTGGCGCTGACCGCGGACGTGGTGGTGGTCGGCGGCGGTATGGCCGGGGTCTGCGCCTCGCTCGCCGCCCGCGAGAAGGGCGCGAAGGTGCTGCTCGTCGCGCGCGCTTCCGGCGCGACCGCGCTCTCCAGCGGCGCCATCGATTTCGGCGGCGCCGTGGCGGATGCGACGGTGGGCGAGGGTGCGCGCGCGGTATCGAGGCAACCGGGACATCCGTACGCTCTGCTTGGCGATGCGCTTCCCGCGCTGCTCGAGCGAACGATGGCGTTCTTGCGTCGGCATCTCGTCTCTCTCGGCCTCGAGGGCGCGCGCGTCGCAGCCGACAAGTGCCTGTGGCTTCCCACGCCGGTCGGGACGGCGCGGCCGGCGGCGCTCGTCCAGTCCTCCATCGCGGGAGCGGATCTGCGCAATCTCTCCTCCCGCCCGGCGCGGCTCGCCGTCATCGCCTTCGCTGGTGCGCAGCAAGTCGAGGCGGGTCTCGTCGCCTCGGGGCTTTCGCGGCTGCTCGCGCCTCTCGGCGAGGCGGTCGCGGCGCCGATCGATCTGTATCGGACCCGCGAAGACGCGCTGCGGAGCATCGCCGAGCTGGCGCGCGATCTCGATCGTCCGGGACGCCGCGACCTCTTCGCCGCCTCGCTCTTGCGGGCCGCGAACGCCGTGCGCGCGACCCACGTGCTCGTTCCCACGCTCGGTTTCGCCGACCCCGCCGTCGCCCGCGCCGAGGTGGAGCGCACCGTGGAGCGGCCCGTCTTCGAGGCGCTCGGCGCGCCCCCGAGCGTTCCCGGGTTGCGGTTGCAGGCCGCCCTCGCCGCCGCGTTGCGGGCGGCCGGTGTGCGGACCGTGGACGGCATCGCGGAGCGGTCCGGCGACGGCGGCGTGCAGATCGTTCGCGGCGTCGAATGCCAGCCTGTGCGCGCCGGAGCGATCGTCCTGGCCTCCGGGCGGTTCATCGGCGGCGGAATCCGCTGCGAGCCGGGCTCGGGTCTGTTGCACGAGACGGTGCTCGATCTTCCCGCCTTCGCCGCCGGCCGCCGGAACATCGCCGCGCTGCCCAGCGAAGAGCTGTTCGCGGTGAAGGCCTCCGGCGCGCATCCGGGAATGGCCGCCGGCATCCGGGTCGACGCCGCATTCCGGCCGCTCGACGCGGCGACCACGGTTCCCGTCTTCGCCTGCGGAAGCCTGCTCGGCGGATTCGATCCGGCCCGGGATTCCGGTGGCCTCGGAACTTGCGCCTTGACCGGTCTGTGCGCCGGGGAGCGCGCGGCGGAGGCGGCGTCGCGCGCAGGGGCGTCGGCGGTGGCGGGCCGATGAAGCGCCTCTTCGCCTTCTTCCTGCTCGGCATGCGGGCGGTGTTCCTCCACCCCATCCGGCAGCTCTTCACCCCTCCCGATCGCAAGGGCAAGGCAGGCTTCTTGCGCAGCTACGCGCCGGAGGCGCTCGTCCCGGCCACCGTGCAGGATCGAGCCGACCTGGTGCGCTTCACCGGGTGCGTCAATTGCGGCCTGTGCGATGCCGTCTGTCCGCTCGTCGCCAAGCTGCCGCCCTCCGAGTGGCGAGGTCCGAGCCTCTTCGCCCTCGCGTACTCGCGAGCCTCGCCCGAGTTGCCGCATCTGCGCGGACCGGTTGCGCTGCTCGATCTTTGCGGCACCTGCACCCGCTGCCGCGACATCTGCCCCCGCGGCGTGCCGCTCCTCGACATCTTCGCCTTCACGCGCCGCAAGCTCGCCCAGGTCGACGCAGTGCGCGCGGACGCCTCCGCTCCCGCCGCGCCTCCGCAGGACGAGGCGGACGCGCCCGCTGCCGCTCCCGGATTCACGGCATGACGGCGCATCTCCCCGCGGCGACGGCGCGCGGGAGGGCGCTCGAGCGGGATCTCGCCGCCATCGTCGGGAAGGGCGCGGTCTCCTGCGAGCCGTCCGATCTGTGGGCCATGTCGCGCGACTGCTGGCCGCGCGCGCTCCTCTGGACCCGCGCGGGCAAGACGCCCCATCCCCCCGATGTCGTCGCCTGGCCCTCGTCGACGGACGAGGTGGCACGGATCGTTCGCTTCGCCGCCGGGAACGGCGCGGCGGTGGTGCCGTTCGGCGCGGGGAGCGGCGTGTGCGGAGCCGCGGTTCCCACGGCGGGCGGGATCGCGCTCGATCTCAAGCGGATGGGAGCGCTCTCCGAGGTCGATCTCCCGAGGCGCTTCGCGCAGGTGGAGGCCGGGATGATCGGGCAGCGCCTCGACGAATTGCTCGAGGCGCAGGGAGCGACCCTCGGTCATTTCCCCTCCAGCATCTATTGCTCGACGGTGGGGGGTTGGCTCGCGGCGCGAAGCGCGGGGCAGCTCTCCTCGCGCTACGGAAAGATCGAGGACATGGTGCTCTCGCTCGAGGCCGTCGATGGCACCGGCGAGGTGCTGAGGACCGCCTCGGGACCGAGCGCGGGACCCGACCTCGTCCAGCTTCTCGTCGGGAGCGAGGGCACGCTGGCGGTGATCACCTCCGCAGCCCTGCGCATCTGGCCGAGGCCGCGGGCGCAGTGGCTGCGCGGCGTCCGCTTCCGCTCGACCGAGGCGGGAACCTCCGCGCTGCGCGCTCTCTTCCGATCGGGGCTCCGCCCCGCGGTGGCGCGGCTGTACGATCCCCTCGATTCGCTGCTGGCGCGCGGAGGGACAGGGGGCGGGCAGATGCGGTTGCCGGAGCCGCTCCGGTCCGTCGTCGCGGGCGCGCGGACGGAGGCGCTCCGCTTCGCGCTGCGCGCCCCGGCGCTCCTCAATCGCCTCGTCGACACCTTGCCCCCGACGTCGCTGCTCGTCCTCGGGTTCGAAGGGGACGGCGCCTTCGCCGCCGCCGACGCGCGGGAGGAGGGAGAGCTGGGGCTCGAGATCCTCGCGGCGGAGGGCGGCGAGGACGAAGGGCCGTCGGCGGGTGAGAAATGGTTCGCGAACCGCTACGCGATGGGGTACCGGCAGTCGCCGCTGTTCTCGGCCGGCGCCTTTGCCGACACGATGGAGGTGGCGACCACCTGGGACCGGCTCGCTGGCCTCTACCGCGGGGTCCGCGAGGCGGTCGCTTCCCACGCGTTCGTCATGGCCCATTTCTCCCACGCATACCTCGAGGGCTGTTCCATCTACTTCACCTTCCTCGGGCTCGCGGGGGGCGCCGGCGAGGGCGACCTTTCGCTCGCGGAATCGAGGTACGACGCCTGCTGGCAGAGCGCGCTCTCCGCCGCTTGCGACTCGGGGGCGACCCTCTCGCATCACCACGGCATCGGGCTCCACAAGCAGTCCTTCCTGCCTCGCGAGCACGGCGAAGGGATGGCGCAGCTCGAGGCCCTCAAGCGCGCATTCGATCCGCACGGGATCCTCAATCCCGGAAAGCTCGTCTCGTGATCGGCGACCTGCGACGAGAGCTGGAAACCGCCGGCCTTGCAGTGTCGGGCGACGAGGCGGGTATCAGGGTGATCCCTACCGACGTTGCCTCGCTGTCCCGCGCCGTGGCGACGCTTCGCCGTTCGGGAGCGCGGATCGACGTCCGAGGCGAGGGCGATGGCGCGCGAGCAGGCGCGGAAGCGATCCTCGACCTCGGAAAGTTGAACCGCGTCGTCGCCGTCGACGCCGCGACCGGAATCGCCCGCGTGGAAGCCGGCTGCCGCGTGCAAGCCCTCGAGGCCGCGGTGCGGCACGCATCGGCGACCCTCGGACCGCTCCTGCCGTCGGTCCGCGCGGGCTCGGTTGGCTCCTGGCTCGCTGGTCCCACCCGAGGCGAGCGGGGCATTCCGGGCGCGCGCCGGGAGACCGCCGCCCTCGCGGTATCGGTGATCCTTCCGGACGGCCGCATCGCGGAGAGCCGCGCCGCTCCGCGCTCCGCGACGGGTCCCGATCTCGATCACCTGGCCCTCGGCGGGGAAGGCCATCTCTTCGTCGTCGCCGGCGCCGTGATCCGGTTGTTCCCCAGCGCTCCCTCTTGCGCGGCGGCCTTCCGGGCACCCTCGCTCGAGGACGCGGTGGAGGCGGTGGCGCGCCTCTGTCGCGATCGCCTCGAACCCGCCCGGGCGGTGGTCCGTCCCGGAGGCGGCGGGGCCCTGCTCGCGTTCTGCTGGGAAGGTCCCCTGTGCGGGGCGCTGCATCGCGAACGCGCCATCCGCTCCCTCGACCGCAAGGGATGGCCGCTGGCGGCGGACGTCGATCCCGCCGATGCGCTCGAGGCATTGCCTCGCGCGGACTGCGTCGAGGTGGACGCTACCTGGGAATCCCTGGCGCGCATCGCGCGCGAAGGCCGCGCCGACGCCTTCGGTCTCTTCGGCCTGCACGCCGGTGGCGCTTTCGCGGCCGTCGATTGTGGACACCCCCTCGAGGCCGCCGCCGGAGCCCTGCGCAGGCCCGGGGTGCGCATCATCGCGCCCGGGTCGCAGCGCGATGCCGCTCCCGGCTGGGAGTCGATGGGCGCTCTGGGCGCCTGGCAGCGGCTGGTCGCAGCCGTGGAGGGCGCGTGAACGATCTCCGCCGCGCCGCCGAGCTCTGCGAGTTCTGCCCGAAGATGTGCCGCTTCTCGTGCCCCGTCTCGGAAGCGACGTTCCGCGAGGCGCTCTCTCCCTGGGGCAAGGTCTCGCTCGCCGCGCTCTCGGGGGAGGCGCCCGGGTCGTCGGCGTCGGAGGCATTCGCCGGTTGCACGGGCTGCCTGCGCTGCCAGCAATATTGCGCCCACGCGAACGACGTGCCGCGGGTCCTCTACGCTGCGCGCGCGTCGAGCGTGCGCGCGGGTACGGCGCTCGCCGCCTGGACGAGGACCGCCGAGCGATTCCGCAGCGCCGGCCATGCCGAGGAGGTGGATCTGCTGGCCGTTCACCGTGACGTTTCCGCCGGCGAAACGGCGACCTCGTCGCGGACGATGCTGTTCGCGGGCTGCGACGCCCTCGCCCAGGGCGGGGACCTTGCTCGAGCCGCCCTGGCGGTCGCCCGCGAGCTGGGCGCGCCCCTCGGGCTCGCTGGCGAGACGGCGCTCTGCTGCGGCCTCAAGCTCGTCGAGGCAGGACATCCCGATGACTTCACCGCGCATGCGACTGCCGTGCGTGCGAGCCTCGGTCCCGGTCCGGTGAATCTCGTGTTCTTGACGCCCGGATGTGCGCGCGCGGTCCGCGAGAAGTGGCCGCCGTTGCCCGCCGGGAGCAGGGTCGAGCACATCACGACCTATCTGGCGCGCGCGCTGGCGACCGGCGGCATTGCCGCGGAGCGGCCTCCGCTCCCGATCTCCGTCGCCTGGCACGACCCCTGCGAGCTATCTCGCGGGCTCGCCGAGGTGACCGCGCCCCGCGCGCTCCTCGCCGCCGCCGTCGAGGAGGTCCGCGAGCCGATCCGGACCGGCGTGGATACGAGCTGCTGCGGCGCCGCCGGCCTGTTGCCGCGGTCGCTTCCGGAGGTGGCCGCGAGCATCGCAACGCTCCGGCGCGCGGAGCTTACCGCCTGCGCCGCGCCGCCGGTAACCGCCAGCCCCGCTTGCTCGAGCGCTCTCGGCGCGGAGGATCTGGTGGTACTCCTCGCCGACTGGCTCGGTCTCTCGAGGACGACATGGCGAAGACCTTCCTGATCGTGAACCCGCGCGCCGCGGGCGGTTCCACCGGGCGCCATTTCGACGACGTGGCGGGGGCCGTGCGGGCCGCCGTCGGCGACCACGACCACGCCTTCACCGAGCGGCCGCTCCACGCCGAGGAGCTGACCCGCGCCGCCCTGCGGAACGGGTCCGATCTGATCATCGCGGTGGGTGGCGACGGCACCATCAACGAGGTGGTCAACGGATTCTTCGAAACGCCCTTTCCCGGCGAGGCGCCCCGGCCGGTGCGCAAGGGTGCGGCGCTCGGGATCCTGCCTCGCGGCACCGGAGGCGACCTGCGCCGCACGCTCGGGCTCGACCCGGACCTCCGCAAGTGCGGGCCGAGGCTCGCCGGAGCGCGCAAGCCGATCGACGTCGGCCGCGTCGATTTCGTTCGCGACGATGGAAATCCCGGCGCCCGCTACTTCATCAACGTCGGTGAAGCCGGGGTCGGATCCGAGGTGGTCACGCTCGCGAACCGCGGCAGCAAGGCGCTGGGAGGGAAGCTCACCTTCACCATCGCCTCGCTCCGGGCGCTGGCCTCCTGGAAGGACGTGGCCATCCGCTGGTCGCTCGACGGCGGCGTCTTCGAGGAGGACGAGGTGACCACCTTCGCGGTGGCCAACGGGCGCTACTTCGGAGGCGGCATGCAGGTAGCGCCGGGGGCGCTCATCGACGACGGGCTCTTCGGCATCACCATCTGGAGGGGGTACGGTCTCTCCGACTTCGTGCTCAAGAGCGGGTCGATGTACGACGGCTCCCACGTAAAATTTTCCGGGACGCGCACCTCGGTGGCCCGTACCGTGCGCCTCGAGCCGGGCGCCGTATCCCGAGCGCCGATCGGGATCGAGGTCGACGGTGAGCCGATCGGCCGGCTCCCGGCCACGTTCTCGATCGTTCCGGCGGCGATCGAGCTGGTGTGTTGACGTGCGACGTTGACCTCGCCCTGCGATCCCCCTGTAAGCTACGGTACCCGGACGCGAGGTGCCGTCGATGATCCCGCTCCTCTTCACACTCCTGGCCGCCTCGTTCGCCCCGCCCGGCCGGCCCGATGTCGTTCCGCTCACCTCGGAGGACCAGGTGCGCGAGCTGTGCGCCGCGCTGCGCGCTCCGATGGGCTTCTCGGAGCTCGATCCCGCGGAGACCGCCGCACGGGGCCATCGCGCCGAGCGGCTGCGCAGCGAAGCCCTCTCGCACTCCTACCGTCTTTCCGTTCCCGCCAAGGGATTCACTTTCGGCCGTTACCGGTCCGAGCAGCAGGAGATCGAGCTCGACGGCAACCGGCCGCTCCGCGCCCTCGACGGAGCGCTCTCGCTGGACCTCGCCGGCATCGACGAGGTGGCCTTCCAGGCGAGCCCGGCCCAGGTCAGGGATTGGAATGCGCGCAAGAGGGCCGGTGAGCTGTCGCTCGTGGTGCAATTCCGGCCTTCCGGCGAACCGTGCGCGGGGAAGGCGGTGGCAGGCATCTTCCGTCTCTCCGGCGAGCCGCTCTCCTGGCAGATCGAGACCGATACCGGTCCGGTGGCGGCGGCGGACGAGGACGGTGCTCCCCTCGAGGTCGGTCCGCCGAAGATCCACACCATGCGCATCGAGCGCGTCGCTCTGGATCTCGAACAGCCCGCATTCGACGACGCGCGCGAGCGGTTGGCCGCGGCACAGCCGGCGCTGGATCGCTGCGCGCGCGGAGTGCGGCGCACGGGCGCCATGGTGGTCACCTTCGCCGTCCAGGGGGGGCGCCTGCGGGACGTCCAGGTCGTGATGGACGCCCTGCGCGACGAAACGGTGGCGAGCTGCGTGGCCCAGGCGCTCTCGGGCGCGCAGCTCCGCGGGATCGACGCAGCGACCGGACGCGGAACGGCCTCCATCGCGCTGCAATGACGATTCTGGACCACTGCTGACGCGATGGGCTCAGCCGCAGGTGCCGAAGGCGCCCCCATCGGCTCCCGTACAGACGGCGGAATTGCAGTCGGCGGGCTTGAGGCACGGGCTGCCTCGGACCCCGGGGCTGCAGAAAGACTGGATGGCCCCGTTCTCGTTCACGCAGTGAGGAGCCCCCGCGGGGCAGTCCGCGTTGCCGTCGCAGAACGACACGAGACACACGCGCTGCTTGCCGGGGATCAGGCGGCCGCCGTCGGGACGCACGTTGCACGTCGCTCCCGCCACTCCGACGGGGCATCCCCCGTCCTGGGAGCACGCTGGCAGCCCGAGGCAGGAGGGGCTCTGGCTCGCGCCAATGACGCAGACCGCGTCCGCCGAGCAGCCGTCGTCCACTGCTCCCTGGATGCAAAGCCCGCGGCCGCCGTCGCCGAGCACCTCCGAGCTCGTGCACAGGCCGGAGGCGCAGCCTTGCGGCGCCGGACACTGCAGGACGCTCGTGCAAGCGATGGCCTCGACCGGCGCGCAAACCTCGTCGATCCCGGCGTCGCCTTCGCAATAGGTTCCCGGAGGGCAAGGCGCTCCGTTCGTGCACCGGGCCGAGCAGATGCCGTTGAGGCACGCCTGGCCCGCCGGGCAGCCCCGAGAGGCGAAGTCGCAGACGGTGCCGCCGTCGGGCTGCACGATGACGACGTTGGTTGTGTCGTTGGAGCAGGAGGAAGCCGCGAAAACGGCCACCACCAGCGCAGCCGCTCCGAGCGGGATCAATGAGCTTCGGCCCATGTCTTTCCTTCTCCCAGGTCGACCTCGAGAGGGACGGCCAGGTCGGCTGCTTTCTTCATCTGCTCTACCAGCATCTGCCCAACCTTTGCCGCTTCCTCCGGAGGCGCCTCCAGCACCAGCTCGTCATGCACCTGGAGGAGCATCTTGGCCTTTTCGCCTTCCAGCGCCGCGTTCACGAGTAGCATGGCCCGCTTGATCAGGTCGGCCGCGGTTCCCTGGATGGGAGTGTTCACCGCGGTCCGCTCGGCGGCGTTCCGCGCGGCCGGATTGCGCGAGTGGATGTCGGGCAGGTAGCGGCGGCGGCCGAAGAGGGTCTTCACCATCCCCGTCTTGCGGGCTTCCTCGATGGTCCCGTCGAGCCACTCCTTCACCTTGGCATAGCGGGCGAAGTAGCGGTCGATGATCGACGCGGCCTCGTCCTTCGCAAGGCCAAGGCGGTGGGCGAGCCCGAAGGCGGAGAGGCCGTAGGCAATGCCGTAGTTGATCATCTTGGCGATGTCGCGCTGCTGGCGGGACACCTGATCGGGCCGTAGGCCGAAGGTCTCCGCCGCGGTCCGCGCGTGCAGATCCTCGCCGGTGAGGAAGCTCTCGCGCAGGACCGGATCCCCCGAGACGTGCGCGAGGATGCGCAGCTCGATCTGGCTGTAATCGGCGCTGAGCAGCCTCCAACCCTCGCGGGGGATGAACGCCTCGCGGATCTTCGCTCCCAGGACGGTGCGGATGGGGATGTTCTGCAGATTCGGATTCACCGAGGAAAGCCGTCCGGTCGCGGCCACTGCTTGATCGAAGGTGGTGTGCAGACGGCGATCCTTGCCGAGCGCGGCGGGAAGGGCGTCGAGATAGGTGTTCTTCAGCTTCACGAGCTGGCGGTGCTCGAGCACCTTCTTCGGCAAGGGATGCTGTTCGGCCAGCTCCTCGAGCACCTCCTGATCGGTGGAAGGGCCCGTCTTGCCGCGCTTGAGCACCGGAAGATGGAGCTTCTTGTAGAGGATCTCTGCCAGCTGCTGGTTCGAGGTGGGCAGGAACTCCTCGCCCGCGAGCTCGGTGATCTCGCGCAAGAGCTGCTCGATCTGCGCGCCGATCTCGCGGTTCAGCGTCTCGAGCCGGCCGACGTCGAGCGAGATGCCGGCGAGCTCGACGCTGGCCAGCACCCCGGAGAGCGGCAGCTCCAGCTCGGAGTAGAGCCGCCAGAGCTCGGGGTCCTCGCGCAGGTCCTTTTCCAGCGCCTCGCAGAGCCTGCGCGCTCCTTCGGCCAGGGCGCACGCCGCGGCCGAGACCTCGTCGACCGAAACCTCGGGGAGCGGCGTCGCCTTCTTCCCCTTGCCGCTCTTCTCGCAAAGCTCCTTGAGCAACGGGAGCTCGCAGCCGATGCGCTCGCGCGCCGTCTGTGCGAGGGAATGATCGCGGCCGGTGGGATCGAGCAGGTAGCTCGCCAGCCGCGAGTCGATGCCGAGCCCGCGCAGCTCGATCCCGCGCCGTTTCCAGGCGACGAGCTCGCGCTTCAAGTCGTGCCCGTCCTTGCGCACGTTCGGGTCCTCCAGCACCGGCCGGAGGATCTCGACGGCGCGGCGCCCGTCCAGCTCCGCGGGAGCGAAGAGCGTTCCCTCCGGACCGCCACGGGCGCGATGTCCGATGGGAACGTAGACGGTCTCGTCCGGGAGCGAGACGGCGATGCCGAGAAGCTCGTCGTGGAGCGGCTCGTCCTCGGTCGTCAAGGTGAGGATGGTGGTGCGTCCCTCTTCGCGCATGCGCGCGGCGAGCTTCTCCACCGCGGCCAGATCGATCGCCAGGGACCGTGCCCCCGACGGAGCTACTGCTGGCGGGCGCGGGAGGTCCTTGAGGAGCCGGCTGAACTCGAGCTCGATGAACAGCGACCGCGCCTTGTCTTCGCGCGGCGGCCGGCGGACCAGATCGCCGAGCTGAACGGGAACCGGCAGATCCTCGTTGAGCTGGATGAGCTTGCGGGCCCGGCGCACGGCCTCGATGGAGGCGAGCGCGTTCTCGCGCAGCTTGGGCTTCTTGATCTCGCCGGCGTGCTCGAGGACTCCTTCGAGCGATCCGTACTCGGCGAGCAGCGCCGCGGCAGTCTTCTCGCCCACGCCGGGGATGCCCGGAACGTTGTCGATCTTGTCGCCGGTCAGCGCGAGGAGGTCGGCGACTTTCGCGGGCGGCACGCCCCACTTGTCCTCCACTTCCTTGGGCCCGTACCACTTCTCGTACATGGTGTCGTAGCAGCGGACGCCGTCCTCCACGAGCTGGAGCAGGTCCTTGTCGCCGGTCACCACCACGACTTCGAAGCCTTCCTTGCGCGCCCTCCGCGTCAGGGTGGCGATGACGTCGTCGGCTTCCCATCCGGGCATGCCCACGGCGGGAATGTCGAGGGCCTCGAGGACGCGGCGCACGAGCGGGAACTGGGGAGCGAGGTCCTCCGGCATCGGGCCGCGCGTGGCCTTGTACTCGGCGTAGATCTCGCTGCGCGCCTGCTTGGCCTCCTCGTCGAAGCAGACGGCGAAGTGGGTCGGCTCACCCTCGCGGATGGCCTTGAGCAGCATGGTGGTGAAGCCGTAGACGGCGTTGGTCGGAACGCCCTGCCGGGTAGAGAGGTGCGGCAGCGCGTGGTACGCGCGAAAGATCGCGTGCGATCCGTCGACCAGCCAGAGGGAGGGCACGAGGTCTTCTAACAGAGCCGGGCGTCAGCGGCAGCGAGAAAGAGCCCTTTCCGCCGCCTCGCGTGCGCGCCCTCCGCCGCTAGCGACGCGCGCGGCGACGCGAAGGTCGGCGCAGGAGGCGGATCGATCCTGCGCGATCGTCCGGGCCACCTCGTCGAGCCTCGCGATGGAGTCGAGCAGGTGCGGATCGCGCGGCCTCATGGCGAGCGCCGCCTGCCACTCGTCGAACGCGCTCGCGTACTGGCCTTTCGCGAAGTAATCGTCCCCGAGCCTGCCGTGCGCCCGGGCGAGCTCCTCCCGGATCTGTCTCGCGGGCACGCTCTCCACGCCCTTGGGAAGCAGCTCGTAGTCGAGGCGCAGGGCATCCGCGTAGGCCCGATCGGAGCGGAGCAGGTCGCCCGCGAGAAGCGCTGTGCGCCCTTCGCGAGATCGTCCCTCGGCCTTGCGGATGCGGTCGCCCAGCGCGCGCGCCGCCGGCGAGGCTTCGCGCGAAAGAGCGCGCAGGGCTTCCGACGGCTCTCCGTGAACGTACATCGAGACGGCGGCGCGGACCTTCGCCCCGGGGTAAAGCTCGGCGAGAAGCGCATCCGGCGCCGGGGCCGGGGCTCCCAAAGGCTCGTCGCGGAGCAGGGGAGCGAGATCGGCGGGGCAGGACCAGGGGACCTTCCGTCCCGCCTTGCGTTCCGCCTCGCGGAGCAGGGCGAGGAGCGGGTCGGACGCGACCGCTGGAACCTGACACGAGATTTCCAGCGCGCCCGCGCATTCGGAGGCGGCTTCCGCCCAGCGCTCGGCGTTCGACTCGGCCCCGCAGGCCGCGCCGCGCGCGCGCAGGGCGGCGCCGGCGATCTGTTTCGCCTGGATGCGGGCGCGAGCGAAGAGGCGGCTGTCTTGCGGCACCCGGGCGAGAAGGTGGAGGGCATCGTTTCCCGCCGCGTCGGCCGCGGCCATCGCCTGCGCGTAGACGCGCGCGGCCTCGCGCTCGCGCCTCGATCGGGCAAGCGCGGCGCGGGCCGCATCGAGGAGCGGATCTGCCTCGACGGCCTTCTCTGCCAGCGCCTCGGCCTCCTCGAAGCGATCCGCCTCGAGCGCAGCCACCGAGTCTTCCACGAGCGCGGTGGCGGGCGGGGCCGGGCTGGAAGCGGCCGCGGCCCCCGAAGGCCGTCCGCGCAAGAGCAGGGCCGCAAATGCCACCATCGTCACCGCTCCGGCGGCGAGGAGTGCGCGACGCCGGGGCAAGAGGGGCGCGGCCGCGTCCTCGACGAGCTGAAGCTCGACGTCTCCGAACCGCAATCGCGCGCCGCCCGGGATCGGGACGCCGTTCTGGCCGATGCGGACGCCGTCGAGGAAGGTGCCGTTGGCGGAGGCGAGGTCTCGCAACCGGCAACCGCCTTTGCCATCCGCCACCAGCAAGGCATGGCGGCGGGAAACCGACGCGTCGTCGAGCACCACCTCGCAACCCGGATCGCGTCCGAGCACGGCGCGAACGCCGAGCGGGATCTCGCGGCCCAGCCCGCGAAGGCGCGGCACCGCTCAGCCCTCCTCGCGGAAGATGGACATGTCGACCGGGATGCCGCGCCTTTGCAGGTCGTCGTAGAAGGCCGGCACGAAGCCGGTGGCGACGAAACGGCCGGCCACCCGGCCGTCGGGATGGAACCCCTCCTGCTTGAAGAGGAAGATGTCCTGCATGGTGATGACGTCGGTCTCCATCCCGGAGACCTCGGCGATCGCAGTCACCTTGCGGCTTCCGTCCGCGAACCGCTGCTGCTGGACGACGAGGTGGACGGCGCTGGCGATCTGCTCGCGGATGGCCCGGATCGGGAGGTCCATGCCGCTCATCAGCACCATCGTCTCCAGGCGGGCGAGCGCGTCGCGCGGGGTATTGGCGTGCAAGGTGGTGAGCGAGCCGTCGTGGCCGGTGTTCATCGCCTGCAGCATGTCGAGGGCCTCGCCGCCGCGGACCTCGCCCACCACGATCCGGTCGGGCCGCATGCGCAGGGCGTTGCGCACCAGCTCGCGGATGGGGATCGCTCCCTTGCCTTCGATGTTCGCAGGCCGCGCCTCCAGCTGGACCCAGTGCTCCTGCCGGATGGCCAGCTCGGCGGCGTCCTCGATGGTGACGATGCGCTCGCGGGCCGGGATGTAGTTCGCCAGCACGTTGAGCAGCGTGGTCTTGCCCGACCCGGTGCCACCCGAGATGACGATGTTGCGCCGGGCGCGCACACAGGCGTCGAGGAACCCGGCCATCGGGCGGGTCAAGGCGCCGAAGCCCGCCAGGTGGTCCGCGGTCAGCAGATCGCGCTTGAACTTGCGGATGGTGATCGCCGGCCCCTTCAGCGCCAGGGGCGGGATGATGGCGTTCACGCGCGAGCCGTCGGGAAGCCTGGCGTCGACGAGCGGCGACGACTCGTCGATGTGCCTGCCGAGGGGCGCCACGATCCGTTCGATGACGCCGAGGACGGCCTTCTGCGAGCTGAAGGCCTTGGCCGCTTTCTCCAGCTTGCCTTTGCGCTCGACGTAGAGCTCGTCGGGCGCGTTCACCATGATCTCGGTGACGCTCTCGTCCGCGAGATACAGCTCGAGCGGGCCGAGTCCAAGCGCCTCGTGGAGGACGTCTCCGATCAGCTCCTCGCGGTCGACCGCGTCGGGAAGGTCGCGCGTCTGTTCCATGCGGGCGACGATCTGGCGGGTGGTGGCCTCGGTGCGTTTCCACAGCTCGGCGCTCCCCAGCGCATCGAGGTCGAGCCGGCGCAGATCCATCGCCTCGATCAGCTTCTCGTGGACGAGCCGCTGCGTGCGGGCGTGCTCCTGCGACGCGTCGGGCGGTGGCGCGCTGGAGGTGGACGGTGGCGTCGGCGCCGGGGGCACGGAGTCCTGCTCGCGCACCTGCTCGACGCCGAGCACGAAGTCGCCGACCGCGATCTGGTCGTCCGCCGAGACCGGCCGGGGAACGATCACCCTCCTTCCGTTCACGAAGGTCCCGTTGCGGCTCTTCAGATCGAGGACGAAGACGTTCCCGTCCTCGACCGCGATGCGGACGTGCTTCTTCGAGACGTTGCCGAGGGGAAGGCAGACGTCGTTGTCCTCCGCCCTCCCGACCGTGATGTCGTGGGAGTCGAACGACAGGCGGCGGGTCTGGCCGTCCTTTCCGGTGATCGCGATGCACAGGGCCATCGTCTTCCTCAGTCGAAGAGGCTGAACGAAACCGAGCCCTGCGAGTCCCGATAGAGCCTGCGGGCGTCGTCGATCAGGCGCTTGGTCCGCTCCGCGTTCGGGGAGGCGATCCGCGGGGTCACGTAGATGGCCAGCTCGGTCTTGTTCTCGACGAAGTTCCGGCTCTTGAACAGCTCGCCGAGGATGGGGATGTGGCCGAGGAGCGGGATCTTCGAGACGTCCTTGCTCTCGGCGTTGTTGAAAAGGCCGGAGAGGATGATGGTCTCGCCGTCCTTGACGGTGACGCTGGTCTTCACGTTGCGGGTGCGGAAGCCGGGCACGTCGAATCCGTTGGCGCGGACGGAGAGCGACCGGTCGATGTCGCTTACTTCCGCGAAGATCTCCGTGCCGATGTTCCCGCTGCGATCGGCCGTGGGCGTGATGTCGAGCAGCACGCCGAACTTCTTGAAGGAGACGGAGAACTGGTTCTGGGTGACGAGCAGGACCGGCACCTCGCCGCCGGCGAGGAACTCGGCCTTCTCGCCGCTCGCCGCGAGCAGCCTCGGTTGCGCGAGGACGCGGACGTAGTTGTCGTCGAAGCGCGCTCCGGCCGAGAAGTCGGTCGAGGCGCTGATGGTGCCGCTGATGGTGTGCACCGACTGGCCACCGGAATCGCCCGGCAGCGGGCGGACGATCTGGTAGGTCGCTCCCGTCCCGCTGCCCGAGACGAAGTTGAGCGGAGGCTTGATGCCGACGTTGCGCAGCGCCCCGTAGCTGACTTCGGCGAATTCCACCTCGACGAGGACCATCCGCTTGACGCCGACGGTGAGGAGGTTCTCGGCTTTCTCGCCGGCTGCCCTCACCACCAGGTCGGCTTTGGCGAGGTCTTCCTTCGACTCGACCCAGCCCTCGAGGAAGAGCGTGCTCCCGACCACCGTCGCCTGCGCCCCCTTGAGGCCGGCCTTCTGGAGCGCGCGGGTGAGCGTCTCGGCGCCCATCCGCCGCGCGTTGGCGCTCGGACGGACGAACGACTTCACCTGGGGGAACAGCGAAACGACTTGCTGGACCCGGTCCGCGTCCTCGGCCGTGAGCGTCTCGCCTTCGAGGTAGACGCGGCCCTCGACCACGCGGATGCGGATCCCGTCGCGATCGCCGAGGAGCGCCCGCACTTCGGAGACGGTGGTGCGCGGGTCTTGCTTCCGGACCGAGACCGAGTACGAGAGCTTCCGATCGTTGCGGAGCCACACCAGGAGCGAGGTGTGCCCTTCGGCGACGCCCGTCAGGAGCAACTCGCCGCCAGAGACCTGCTTGACGTCGGCGACCGCCGGATCGCCGATGGCGACGCGGGCAACGTTCTGCAGCGGCAAACTCCTCTGCTCGCCGACCCCGAGGCTGATGGATTCGCCGTCGTTCTGGGCGAAGGCGGGCAGGGCGAGAAGCGCAAGGGAGAGCAGCAGGGCTCGGGTCATGCGGGCGACGCTACGGGAGGGCGGCCCGGGTGCCCATCGGACAACTGGCGCCGCGATCAGCCGACGAGGAAGGCGGCCACCGTGCCGGCAGCGATGGAGCAGGCGTAAGGCACGTACCGCGGGCGTTCCCGGCCCCGCAGGACGGCCCAGATCCACTGCAGGATCGCCTGGATTCCGCCAGCCAGGGCGACGAGCACGAGCACGTAGAGCGCGCCCGGCCATCCCGCGGCCGCTCCCGAAACGGCGATGAGCTTGACGTCGCCCATGCCGATCCAGCCCGGCAGGGCGGCGAAGAGCAGCGGCACCGCGCACACCGCTCCGCCGAGGAGCGCGTTCCACACCAGCGGCCAACCACCGGACACGCCGAAGAGGCCGAACACGACCACCAGCGCCGGAAGGGTCACCGCGTTGGGAATCCTCCGCTCGCGCAGATCGGTGACCACGCTCACGGCCAGCGCGGCCAGCGTCACGAGGAGGGCGACCTTGAACGGCCAGGGCGCGCGGAGCGCGTCGGACAGTCCCGTCAGCGGAAAGTGCAGGAGAGCTTCTCGGCGCAGATGAAGTAGTCGTCGCCCTCGTGGATCTGGCGCCTTCCGATGCGGCGCTTCTCGAACCAGGTGCCGTTCGAGGAGCCGAGATCCTCGATGAAGTAGTTGCCGTTCTCGCGCACGATGGCGGCGTGCTCGCGGCTCACCTTGCCCGAGTTGATGATGAGATCGCAGTGCTTGCCGCGGCCGATGAGGAAGCGGTCCTTGGTGACCCGCTCCAGTTCCCGTCCGTCGGACATGAGGACGAGGACCTTCTCCTCCTGGGACGCCTCGGCAGGCGGTGCCGGGTGGGAGGCGGCCGGAGTCGGAGTCGGAGTCGCCCCGGCGGCGGGCTTCGCGGGAATGTCTGGATCGAGGTCGCCGAGATCCGGAATCGGCATGCGTGCCGGCCGGGCGGGCTTTTCTGCGACCGGAGTTGGAGTGGCCGGTCTGGGCGCCGGGGTGGCGGCCTGCACCTCTTCGACGACCTCCGCGCTCAGGGGCCGCGCGACCAGCGGGGTCTCGAGGGCGTGCAGGGACGACGGAGTCCCGCTACGGGCCTCGGGCGTCCGGGATTCCTGGGGACGGCCCTCCGCGCCGCGCACTTCGGCCGGAAGCATGTAGCCGTTGAGGCGGGCGAAGGTATAGAGCGCCTGGTTGACCAGCGCCTCGCGGTCGGTGCCCATGTCCGCTGCCATGGCGGCCAGGGCCTCCCAGAGATGATCGGCAACCATCAAGGTGCGCGGCGAGCGAGGTCGGTCTGGCATCGTTCTCGTGCGCGGGAACAGGGTCCCGGTACCCCCACACAACGATACCTGAAGGCGGCGCCCCGGCGAAGCCTCAGCGGTAGATGACCAGGGCGGCGTCCGAGAGACCGATGTTCGCGGGGCTGGAGCGGACCAGAGCGTTGTTCCCCGCCAGCGCGGTGAAGAGGATGTTCGGGGCGATGATGCTGCCGCCCGAGAAGTGCCCGGATTGGTAGGCGAACACATCGCCGACCGGCCCTTGGGGGAGGACGTTCGTTTCCCGGATGGTGGTGGGCTGCGTCCCTCGGGAAGTGGTGAAGGTGAACTGCTGTCCGGAGACGAGTGCGGAGAGCGTGGAAACGGCGTTGGGGCCATTGACTATGAACGGGGCGAATGCCACCTCGATGTCCATCTGAGGGCGCGGCGCCGGAACGTCGATGGGATTGTCGAACCGCCGCGCCTTGGACACGAAGAGGGAGTTCACGTTGACGCGGCCCCGAACGTCGGTTCCGGCCTCGACCAGCCATTCGCCGGCGTTCGGGCTGCCCGTGCGGATGTCGACCGCGAGGGTGACCGAGCCGCACGATGCCGGAAAATTGAACGCGGGAACGCCGGAAAAGGGGAATGACACGCCCCGCCCGCGGGGGTCGAGCACCAAGGCATGAGTCTCGACGGCCTTGATGAGAAGATCCTGCGTGGTCGGGAGGGCCGCGAGCTCGGGGCACAGGCCGGCGGGGTTGGCGACGGCCCGGACGTGCACGACGTCGCCGGCCTGGAGGGCGAGCGTGGGCGAGCGGATCCAGGGGGTCAGATCCTTCGAGGGCAGCTCGAGCCGGACGGCGTCCGTCGCGGCGTCGCGGTGGAGGATCCCCGCGACGCTCTCCAGTCCGGGCATCACCCCGTGCCACACGAGGATCCAGCGCAGCGGCGTCGTCACGCCCTTGTTGAGGCAACCGGGCGTGTTCACATCGGGGCAGGGATGAGGCAGCCCCGTCGATGTGAACAGATCGTTCGCCGGAGGGGGAATCACGTTGGGGAATGCCAGCTGCGGCGCTTCCACGCCGAGGGGCGGGCTGGGGAAGAAGGTGGTCCCCGAAAGCGCTGGGGGTAAAGCGGCGTTGGGATCGGGAGCGTTGCCCCTGCGTTCGTCGCGCAGATCGTCCACGAACCGCCGATCGATGACGTTGATGAACACCGTCCCGCCGTCATCGGTGCTGGCCACCGCCCCGAGCTGGATCTGCAATTGCGTGCCAACCGTCGTGAGCCCCGCCGTGATGTCGACGCAAGCGTTCGCTCCGTTCGGGCAGCCCGGGATCGGCCGCAAGAAGGTGATTTCCCGTGCGCCAGAAAGCGCATGGAGCGGGGCGGTCGCCGGCGTGCCGGCCGGCACGTTGAAGAAGTCGGCGGGCGGAGCGGGCGCCACCCGGGAGGTCCCGGCCACCGGATCGTTCTGCACGATCACGATCGATCCCTCGCCGCAGGTTGCTTCGCCTGGAACGCCGCAGAGCGTGGACGACCCGAGGGTGACGCCGAGGAGGATGGAGCCTCCCCGCGCGATCACCGGAGTGACGAGCGGGCCGGGAGCGTTGTCCCGGCTCTTCACCTGGAAGAACTGGGGATTCAGCGCGATGGAGCGGAGGGGCCGCGCCACGCGAACCGGATCGGTCGGGTCGCTGGCAGGGATGCGGCGGACGGCGGGGCAGGGCGTGAACGTCGCCGGATCGTACGGCGGCATGTCCGGGACCGAGACCTCGACGGCGCCGTCCCCCTTGCCTCCCGGAACGCCGTCCGGCGAGCCGTCCGCGACGTAGACGTGGGCGGGTCCGCCGTTGTTCGGAAGCTGATCGTCGGTGCCCGGCACGAGCGCGAGGCGCGTGGCCACGAGATCGACCGTGCAACGGGACACCGGCTGCATCACGGGGCCGGAATCCTGGGGGCTCACGTCGAAAGCGGTGAGGACGGCCGGGCCGCCCGGCGCCTGCGAGACGACGAAGGCGGGGACGTGGTTTCCCGGGATCTCGCTCGCCACCACATCGACGGCGGGATTCGGGAGCGCCACGTCGAAGGGCAGCTTTACCCGGGTCGGAGGCGTCCGCTGCGAGGCGGCGAGGATGTTGTTCGCGTCGATCAGACGAATGAGCGGATCCTGCTTCACGCCGCCGTCGGCGCTGGTGGCGAGGCCCGCGACGAGCACTGCCCCGAACCAGCTCACCTTGTCGGGCCCCAGCAGGCGGACTCCGGCGATCCGGGTAGGCCGATCGCCGACGGAGATCGATCCCGGAAACACGCGGACCGGCCCCGGCAGCAGCTCCTGGTCTTCGCGCTCCAGGCAGGTGTTCGCGACGGGGAGATTGGTGGAGCCGCTGACGAAGCCGGTCGGGCTCGTCGAGGAGGGCACCTGGGTGCAGAGGCTCATCGCTGTCAGGTCGTCGCCCGACGAGTTGGAGATGAAGAGCAGATCGCGATCGGCTCCCCAGGTGAGGGCGATCGAATACGGCGCCGTGAACGTGGTGCCGGTGGTGAGGATGGGGGTGCTGCTGCAAGCCGCGACGGCGACGACGGCGGCGGCGAGGGCCGAGAGCCCGATGGCGACTGCGGCCCTCACTTGCAGCTCCCCACCAGAGCCTGGATGGATACGTCCCAGGGATGGTCGTAAGGCACGTCGACGACGGCGATCCGGCAGCTCGCGAAGACGCTCACGAAGAGCTTTGCCGAGGTATCGCCCGTCTTGGGCGGGAGCTGCGCCATGGCGAAGGGCGTATCGCCGAGGCGCTCCACCTGGCCGACCACGCGGCCCTGCGCCGGATCGAAGATGGCGACGAGCGCCGGAGTGGTTTGCCCGATGGTCAGCGTCCCGGAGGTCACGGCGAGGAGATCGGGCGCGGTCGGCGTCCCCGGAGGACGCTGCAGGAGATGGATCTGGGACGGAAAGGGTCCGACCGACGAGGTGCGTCGCACCACCGGCGAAAGGCCCGGATCGGAGGGCAGGATGATCTCGGCGATGAGATCGGGATTGCGCATGGCCGCGTACAGCGTCCGCTTTCCCGTCGTCGGATCGGTCGGGGCCAGCTCCAGCGCTACCGTCTCGTTGGAGCGGAGATCCCCTCCCAGGTCGTAGATGCGGGAGAATCCGGCCGGGCCGGCGTCCAGCTCGAGGAAGCGGAGCAGGTTCGAGCCGCTCCCGGGCAGGCACTTGCCGCTCGTGAGCTGACCGCCCTGCGTCGAGGCCGGGAAACGGATGTAGCAGCCTCCGAGGATGAGCTCGCGGCGCACGTCCTCGAAGACGATGGGCCCGGCGCCGATGCCGCTGCCGTTCACGGGATCGGTGGCGAGCGCGCTGAAGAACAGCTGCGACGGGTCACTGGCATTCAGCACCGCCACCGGGGAGCTGAGCTGGGCGACGCCGTTGCTCAGGTCGTCGAGGTGGGGAATGAGCGGCGAGACGAAGATGGAGTCGAGCGGCCCGGGTGCGCCGATCGGCGTCGAGGTCCCGAAGGCGATCCCGTAAGGACCCTCGAGGTTCACCAGCCTGCCCAGATCGAGGATCCCGGAGCGGCAGTCGGGCGACGTTCCGGAACCGGCGCGGCAGCCCAGGGCTCCCGTCCCGGGATCGAGGGTGACCCCGTTCAGCCGGTTGGTATCGCGGGAACCGGAGTAGGCGTTCAGTCCGGCCGGATCCAGGACCAGGGGGCCGAGGTAGTTGCCCACCATCGCGGCGCCGCCCTTGCGCACGAAGGCGGCCGAGAAGGGCACCGTGCCGCGCTGGGTGAGGAGCGCGTTGACGTCCAGCGAGTAGATGGCACCACCCGCGAAGGCGTGATCGAAATTGGCGTTTGCCACCAGGAGATGCTTCCCGCCAGGGTCGATGGCGATCCCGGTGGGCCAGAACAGGCGCGCCGGCTGGGGCGACGACGTGTCGGGTCCGAACGGCGGCGGCAGAAGCTCCGGTGGAGTGGTGCTGCAGGCGCCGATCGCGATGCTTGCGACGAGTATGGCTAGGCGGAGGCGCATCGAAGGGGGACCGAACCTATAGCGCAACTTCCGAGGGGGGAGGCGCTGAATCGCACGGGCCTTGGACGTCGCAACGGGGCGGACCCTTCACGCGGCCGTTCGCTCCACCTGGAGCCGGGAGAAGTCGGCCAGGGGGGAAAAAAGCTCGTGCAGGGAACGCAGCAGGGCGAGACGGTTGTCCCGGACCTTGGGGTCCTGGTGCATGACCATCACCTCGTCGAAGAAGCCGTCGACCGCCGGACTTAGCTCGGCGAGAACGCCATACGCGGACAGGTAGTTTTCGTCCTCGAGCGCCGTCCCGACCTGGTCCTGGCTGCGGGAGAGCGCTTCCGCGAGCGCCGCCTCGCTCGGCTCGTCCTTCCGGAGGAGCGAGGGGTCGAAGGCCATGGGCGGCAGCTTCTTCTCCTGCGCCTGCGCGAGGATGTTGGCGATGCGCTTGAAGGTGGCGGCGGTGTTCTCGAAGTCGGCGCGGTTCTTCAGCCGGACCTGGGTGAGCGCCGACAACCGGTCGGCGAGCGCGACCACGTCCGCCGTCTTCGTTCCCAGCACGGCCTGGATCGAGTCCGGGGCGGCGCTTTCGCGTAGATGGACGGCGAGCCGGTCCTGCACGAAGGCCCACACTTTATCGGAGGCCTGAACGCCCAGGATGCGCTGCGCCTCGCCGAGCGCCTCGCGCAGATCGAACCGGTACTTGCGCGCGAACACGATGCGGAGGAGCCCGATGGCGGCGCGGCGAAGGCCGTACGCGTCGCTCGTCCCGGTGGGCGCTTTTCCGATGGAGAAGATGCCGGCCAGCTGATCGATCCGATCGGCGATGCCGAGGAGCGCGCCGGTGTCGCCCTTGGGGAGCAGCTCCTCCGCGCCGCGGGGGAGATAGTGCTCGAAGATGGCGTCGGCGATTTCTCCTGGCAGCCCCTCGTGGAGGGCGTAGACGCGACCCATCACGCCTTGCAGCTCGGGGAACTCGCCCACCATGCCCGTGGCGAGGTCGCTCTTCAGCACCTCGGCTGCGCGGCTCAGGGTCCGGGCGTCGCCCTTGCCGGTCGCGCCGTGGAGCCAGCGGGCCAATTCCCCGATGCGGGCGACGCGCTCCATCTGCGTGCCGAGGCCCTGGACGAAGACGGTGCGGGCGAGGCGCTCGTTGCGCGCGGCGAGCGGCGTCTTGCGGTCTTCGTCGAAGAAGAACTTCCCGTCGGAGAGCCGGGCGCGCAGCACCCGCTCGTACCCGCGGCGAGAGACGGCCGGATCGCGCACCTTGGTATTGGAGACCGCGACGAAGGCGGGGAGGATTCGTTTCGTCTCCGGATCGCGGATCGCGAAGTACTTCTGGTGCCCGCGCATCTCGGAGACGAGGACTTCCGGAGGAAGCTCGAGGAAGCTCTGGTCGAAGGAGCCGCGCACCCCGTAGGGCTCCTCGACGAGACCCGTCACCGTCTCGAGCAGGTCGTCGTCGGGGATCGGCTCGCCGTTCGCCTCCTTCGCCGCCCGGCGCACCTCCTCGTCGATGCGCTTCTTGCGCTCGGCCCAGTCGGCGACGACGTGTGCCTCGCGCAGCGCCTCGACGTAGCGTCGGGCCGGCGGCGCCTGGAGCTCGCGGGGCGAATGGAAGCGGTGGCCGCGCGTCGTGGTCCCGCTCTTCACGTCCGCGAACTGGACCGACAGAGGCTTTCCGTCGAGGAGCGCGACGATCCAGTGGATCGGCCGCGCGAAGTCATCGCCTTCCAGCGCGTCCCAGCGCATCGACTTCTTGGACGGGACGCCGCGGATGATGCGCTCGAGAATTCCGGGAAGCGCCTCCTCCGCGGTCTGCCCGCGGATCTGCTGTTCGACGACCACGCGGTCGCCCTCGACCCGCAGATCGGAGACGGCGACGCCGGCCTTCTTCGCGAATCCTTCCGCCGCCTTGGTGGGCTTTCCGTCATGGAAGGCGGCCTTCGCGGGCGGCCCTTGCAGCGTGCGGCGCACGTCCGGAGCGCGCTCCGCGATGGCGGTGACCACCAGCGTGAGCCGGCGCGGCGTCGCGTATTCCCGGATGTTGGCCCGCTCTGCCTCGCCCTCGCCGTTGAGCCGCGCGTCGTCGAGGCCGCGGTTCATCTCCGCCGCCATCCACTCCAGCGCCGGCTTCTGGAAGCCGGCCGGCAGCTCCTCGCACCCGATCTCGAAAAGCAGGTCCATCAGGCGGCCGACTTCCCTTTGTCGAGGAGATCCTTGAGGGCCGGATGCTGCACGTAGCGCTGCACCTCCGCCTCCGCTTGCGCCCTGTCGCGCAGGCCGGGAAATGCGAGGCGCGCCCGGGTGGCGAGATAGAGCGCTGCGCAGTCGTGCGCGAGCTTGCGCACCCGCAGGATGAAGCCCTGGCGCTCGGTGACGCTGATCGCCCCGCGCGCGTCGAGCAGGTTGAAGGCGTGCGAGCATTTCAAGCAGTAGTCGTAAGCCGGAAGCGGCAGTCGCTTGACGATGAGGCGCTTGCACTCGGCCTCGTACTCGCCGAAGAGCCGGAAGAGCATCTCCCGGTCCGAGGAGTGGAAGCTGTAGCTCGACTGCTCGCGCTCGTTCTGGTGGAAGACGTCGCGGTAGGTGAGCTTCGTGCCGTCGCGGTAGGTGGTCCAGACGAGATCGTAGATGTCGTCGATCCCCTGCAGGTACATGGCGATGCGCTCGAGCCCGTAGGTCAACTCCGCGCTCACCGGCCGGCACTCGAATCCTCCCGCCTGCTGGAAGTAGGTGAACTGGGTCACCTCCATCCCGTCGCACCAGACCTCCCAGCCGAGCCCCCAGGCGCCGAGCGTGGGTGATTCCCAGTCGTCCTCGACGAAGCGCAGGTCGTGATCCTGGGAGGTGATGCCGATCGCCGTGAGCGAGTCGAGGTAGAGGTCCTGCACGTCCTTGGGTGACGGCTTGAGGATCACCTGGAACTGGTGGTGCTGGTGGAGGCGGTTCGGGTTCTCGCCGAAGCGCCCGTCGGCGGGCCGGCGGGACGGCTCGACGTAGGCGACGTTCCACGGCTCGGGTCCCAGCACTCGCAGGAAGGTGGCCGGGTTCATGGTACCGGCGCCCACCTCGAGGTCGTATCCCTGGAGTAGCGCGCAGCCCTTCTCGGCCCAGTAGGTCTGGAGGGCGAGGAGGAGGCCCTGGAAGTCGCGGGGTACCGGCATGCGGCCGGGGAACGTAGACGCGCGGCCGGGGTTCTGCAAGACGCCGCGCGAACGCGCAGCCGCTAGAATGCGCAGCTCACGGAGGAGAAGCCCGATGGCGCGTTTTCCCGCACTCTTCCTCGGCCACGGCAATCCGATGAACGCCATCCAGCCCAGCGAGCATACCCGGGCCTGGGAGCGGATCGCCGGCGAGCTGCCTCGTCCGAAGGCCATCCTCTGCGTCTCCGCCCACTGGTACGTAGCCGGCGCGCGCGTTTCCGCCGAGGAGCGGCCGCGGACGATCCACGACTTCGGCGGTTTCCCGCGCGCCCTCTACCAGGTGCAGTACCCGGCGCCCGGCTCTCCGAAGCTCGCGGCGCGCGTGGTCGATCTCCTCGGCCCCACTCCGGTGGAGATGGACACGCGCTGGGGCCTCGATCACGGCACCTGGTCGCTCCTCGTGCACCTCTACCCGAAGGCGGACATTCCCGTGGTCCAGCTCGGCATCGACGAGACGCTCGCCGCCAGCGAGCACTTCGAGCTCGGGCGAAGGCTCGCGCCGCTGCGCGACGAGGAGGTGCTGGTGCTCGGCTCGGGCGACGTGGTCCACAATCTCCACGCCTACGCGTGGGGCCAGCATCCGCAGGATCCCTACGACTGGGCGGTGGAGTTCGAGGACCGCATCCGCGCGTTGATCGAGGCGCGCGAGTACCAAGCCGTCGCGGCCTACGAGGATCTGGGCCGCCCGGCGGCGCTCTCGGTACCGACGCCCGATCATTTCCTGCCGCTCCTCTACGTGCTCGGCGTTGCCTCGAAGGAGGAGCCCATCAGCTTCCCCGTCGCGGGATTCGACGGCGGCTCGGTCTCGATGCTCGGCATCCGTTTCGGGTAGGCTGCGCGCGTTTCGCGTCGCCCGAGACGGAGGTCCGATGACCCGCTGCGCCCTGGTTGCAGCCGTCGTTGTCACGCTTGCGGCTCTTCCCCGCCCGGGCCGGGCCGCCGACGCGAGCGTGGTGAGCGCCGCCGAGAAGGAAGGGAAGCTCGTCGTCTACTCGACCACCGATTCGGCGATCGTCAGCGCGCTGATCAAGGATTTCGGAGCCGCGTATCCGAAGATCCCGCTCGAGTACAACGACATGAATTCCACCGAGCTCTACAACCGCTTCATCAGCGAGGCGGCGGCGGGAGCCGGATCCGCCGATCTCCTCTGGAGCTCGGCGATGGATCTGCAAGTGAAGCTCGCGAGCGACGGCTATGCCCAGGAGTACAAGAGCCCGGAGTCCTCGCACCTTCCTTCGTGGGCGGTGTGGAAGGACCAGGCCTTCGGGACTACCTACGAGCCGATCGCCTTCGTCTACAACAAGCGCCTGGTGAAGGCGGAAGAAGTGCCCAAGACCCATGCCGAGCTGGGCAAGCAGCTGAAAGAACATCCCGACCGCTGGAAGGGGAAGGTCACCGCCTACGATCCCGAGCGGAGCGGCATCGGTTTTCTCCTCATCACACAGGATTCGAAGCTCGATCCCGCCTTCTGGGAGACCGCGAAGACCTTTGGGACCGTGTCCGTGAAGCTGTACACGAGCATCGGCGCCATGCTCGAGCGGATCACCTCCGGCGAGCACCTCCTCGGCTTCGACATCTTCGGCTCCTATGCGACGGCGCGGCAGCGCAAGGATCCGTCGCTCGCCATCATCTACCCGAAGGACTACACGCTGGTGATGTCGCGCGTAGCGGTATTGCCGAAGGCGGCCAAGCACCCCAACGCGGGCAAGGTCTTCCTCGACTACCTGCTCTCGAAGCGCGGTCAGGAGCTGGTCGCCAAGGCGGCCCTCTTCTCCATCCGCGACGACGTGCAGGGCGAGACGACCTCCGCGTCGCTGCAGAAGGAGCTGGGGCAGGTGCTGAAGCCCATCCCCGTCGGCCCGGACATCCTCGATTCGCTCAACCAGAAGAAGCGGCTCGATTTCCTCAAGAAGTGGCAGCAAGCCATCGGCACCAAGTGACCCGGTGAGGCCTTTTCGCGCCCTGGTCGTGCTCGCGACCGCGGTGGCGATCGTTTCGCCGCTCGCGCTCATCCTCTACCAGAGCTTCCTCGACGCGCCCTTCTTCCAACCTTCGGCGCATCTGTCGCTGGAGGCCTTTCAATTCGTCTTCACCGATTCGGACTTCCACCAGTCCTTCGCCCGGACCCTGGTGCTCGCCGCGGGGATGGCAGCCATCGCGGTTCCCTTCGGCAGCGCTCTCGCGTTCCTGGTCGTGCGCACCGATCTGCCGGGACGGCACTCGCTCGAGCCGCTCCTGCTCATCCCCATCTTTCTCTCGCCGGTCGTGCTCGCCTTCGGCTACGTCGTCGCGGTGGGTCCGGTGGGATTCTTCACCGTGCTCTCGAAGGAACTCTTCGGCGGGGCGCCCTGGAACCTCTACACGCTCGGCAGCATCACGGTCATCGCGGGGCTCACCCACATTCCCCACGTGTACCTGTACGTGAGCGCCACGCTGCGCTCGGTGGCCTCCGATCTCGAGGAAGCGGCGAGCATCGCGGGCGCGGGTCCCTTGCGCATCGCCACCTCGGTGAGCCTGCCCATGGTCTGGCCGGCCATCGTCTCGAGCGGGGTGCTCGTGTTCTTCCTCGGCTTCGAGATGTTCGGGCTACCCCTCATCCTCGGCGACCCCGAGGGGATCCTCGTCCTCTCCACCTACCTCTACAAGCTGACGAACCGGCTCGGCGTGCCCTCGTACCAACTCATGGCGGTGGTGGCAGTCGTCATCATGGCCATCGCCTTCCCGCTGGTCTTCCTGCAGCGCCGCCTGCTCGGCGTGGCGGCGCGATTCGTCTCGATGCGCGGGAAGGGAATGGCGCGGCGGCCCTTGCCGCTGGGCGGTTTCCGCTGGGTCGCCTTCGCCCTCGTCGTCCTCTGGCTCATCGTCACCGTGGGCGTGCCACTCTCGGGCGCGCTCCTCCGGTCCCTGGTGACCTCGTGGGGCGAAGGGGTCCGCCTCACGGAGGTCCTGACGCTCGAGCACTTCAAGGATCTCTTCGACTACCCGAACCTCGTGCGCGGCATCGTCAACACGCTGGTCATCGGCGTCGTGGGCGGTGCCCTGAGCGTCGCCTGCTACGCCGCGGTGGCTCTGGTCTCGCACCGCTCGCAGAGCGTCTGGACGAAGGCGATCGACTACCTGGTGATGCTGCCCCGAGGGATGCCCGGGCTCGTTGCCGGCCTCGCGTTCCTCTGGCTGTTCCTCTTTTTCAAGCCCATCGCGCCGCTCCGCAGCACCCTCTTCTCCGTCTGGATCGCCTACACGGTGGTCTGGTTCGCGTACGGGATGCGGCTCATCTCGAGCGCGCTGATCCAGGTCGGTCCCGAGTTGGAGGAGGCGGCCCTCGTCGCCGGCGCCTCGCAGGCGCAGGTGGCGCGCAACATCACGCTGCCGTTGATCCGCTTCGGGCTCCTCGGCAGCTTCCTGCTCGTGTTCATGATCTTCGTCCGCGAGTACTCGACGGCGGTCTACCTGCTCGGTCCCGGCTCGGAAGTCATCGGGTCGCTCATCGTCTCGCTCTGGGCGACGGGAGCGGTCGACGCCGTCGCTGCTCTTTCGGTCATCGACGTCGTCCTGGTGGGCGCGGGCCTCGCCATCGCGCTGCGCTTGGGGGTGCGCCTGCATGAGTGACAAGAACCTCGTCGTCCACGGCGTGCACAAGCGCCTCGGCGAGAACGACATCCTCAAGGGCGTCTCGTTCGAGCTTCGCAAGGGAGAGGTGGTCGCGCTGCTCGGGCCGTCGGGCAGCGGCAAGACGACGCTCCTTCGAGCCATCGCCGGCCTCGATCATCCCGATCAAGGCCGGATCGCGCTAGGCGATCGCGTCCTCTACGATTCGGGGACGGGCGCCGCGGTCCCGCCCGAGAAGCGCGGTCTCGGGCTCGTCTTCCAGTCCTATGCACTGTGGCCCCACAAGACCGTCTTCGAGAACGTGGCGTATCCGCTGCGGCTGCGGAAGGTCCCTGCGGCCGAGATCCGCACGCGGGCGCTCGCCGCCTTGAGCGAAATCGGGCTCGACGGGATGGCCGAGCGCTATCCGCACCAGCTTTCCGGCGGCCAGCAGCAGCGCGTCGCGCTCGCCCGGGCCATCGTCTACGATCCGGACCTTCTCCTGCTCGACGAGCCGCTCTCGAACCTCGACGCCAAGCTGCGCGAAGAGGCGCGGGTCTGGCTGCGCGAGCTCATCGAGCGCCTGCAGATCAGCGCGGTGTGCGTGACCCACGACCAGGTCGAAGCGCTCGCCATCGCCGACCGTGTCCTCCTGCTCGACCGCGGCAAGATCGAGCAGGAAGGGACACCGCAAGAGATGTACGGCGAGCCCGCGACGCTCTTCTCCGCGGAGTTCATGGGCTCGAACAACCGCATGCCGGGAACGCTTGCGGAGGTGCGGGGCCAGGAAGGACGTCTCACCGGCGAAGGGTGGGAGCTGTGGGGAAAGGTACGCGGCGCGGTGCAGCCGGGCGGGCCGGCGACAGGCGTGATCCGGCTGGAGCGCACGGAGATCGGCGAGACGCCGGCGGACAACTCCATCCAGGCGACGCTGGAGACGTCCGTCTATCTGGGGGAGCGGTGGGACTCCCTGTTCCTGGCGGGCCCCTTGCGTATCCGTGCCTGGACGCCCGAGCCGCCGTCGCAGGCAGCGCGCTGGGTGCGATTCCCGCGCGACTCGCTGTGGATCTTCCCCGCCTGAGAGCTACTTCTTGTCGACGCGCTTCGTCGGCGGGGCGAGGAACGAGACGTTGTCCGAGACGGGCGTGTCCTTCTTCGCGTCGGGCATCTCCCCGCGGACCTGATCGAGCAACGCCCGGTGCGAATCGACCAGCGCCCCGAGCTGCTGCACGAACCCCGCGCGGGCGCGCTTCAGCTCGTCGATCTCCTGGATGAGCTGCATGCGCTTGCTCTGGGCGTTGGCGATGATCTTCTCCGCCTGGAGCTCGGCGTCCGAGATGACGATCTCGGCCTCCTTGCGGGTGTTCGCCTTCATCTCGTCCGACAGCCGCTGGGCCGTGGTGAGCGTCTGCTGGAGCAGCTGCTCGCGCTCCTTGTAATCGGTGATGCGGGACTCGCGGCGGCGCAGCTCCTCGTCCTGCTTGTGGAGCTTGCGGTTCAGCTCCTCCATCTCGGAGGCGCACTGCTCGAGGAAGAGGCGGACCTCGCGCTCGTCCAGTCCTCCGAGTCGCACCTTGCGGAACGTCTTCTGCTGCAGGTCGAGCGGAGTGAGCTTCATGGCTCGGAAGATACACCAACCGCCGAGCTTCCATTCCGCACGAGAGTGGGCTCGGTCTTTCGTCCCACGGGCGGGAGGGTGGTCGGCGAGGCCGCGAGCACGCCGTCCCGGCGGCCCTGCTTCACGAGGTACATGGCCGCATCCGCCCGGGAGATGAGCGCTTCGGGCGATTGCGCATCGTCCGGGAAGGTGGCCACGCCGAGGCTGGCGGTGATGCGGACGGGGCCGAACGAATCCTCCCGCAGGAAGGGCGTCGCGGCGATCTCCGCCCGGATCCGGTTCGCAGCCTCGACCGCCTGGTCCTTGCTCGTTTCCGGCAGCAGCAGGACGAACTCGTCGCCGCCGTAACGGACGGGAACGTCGGTCGAGCGCAGGGTCCCGAGGAGCAGCCTTCCCACCTCGGCGAGGACCCGCGAGCCGGCCTGGTGGCCGTGGGTGTCGTTCACCATCTTGAAGCGGTCGAGGTCGAAGAACACCAGGCTGACCGGGTGTCCGAAGCGCGTGGCGCGGACGATTTCCTGCTCGAGGGTGCGGCGCAGGTGGCGGGAGTTGAAGAGGCCGGTGTGATCGTCGAGGACGGTCAGCTCCTGCACCTTCTGGAAGTTCTGCGCGTTCTCGATGGCGATGGCGCTGAACTCCGCCACGGTGGAGAGGATGCGCAGGTCCTCCTCGCTGAAGGGCCCATCGCCTTCGCCGTTGACGAGCTCGATGACGCCGAGGACGCGCCCCTTGAAGGCGAGCGGGACGCAGAGGATCGCCTTGGTCTGGAAGCGGCTGGTCTTGTCGAAGCGGGCCGCGAAGCGCGGGTCGGCGTGCACGTCGGGCACCAGGAGCGGCCTGTTGTTCTCCGCCACCCAGCCCGCGATGCCCTCGCCCTTCTGCAGGCGGAGGTGGAGCAGCATGTCGCTGCCCGCGCCCACGGCGGCCTTGAAGTAGAGCTCGCCGCTCTGCGGATCCCGCAGGAGCAAGGACCAGTTGCGCGGGCGCAACAGCTCGGAGACCTTGGCGAGGATCACGTGCATCACCTCGCCGACGTCGAGCGACGAGGTGAGCGCCTTGCCGATCTCGTTGAGCACCGCGAGCTCGTCGACCGTGCGCTTGAGCTCGCGTAGCAGATCCTGGGCCTGCATCCCCCCGAGTGTACCGTGACCATGGGGCCTCGCTCTCCATTTTCTCGAGGCCCACCCCGGGAGCGGACGTGGTAGAGCGCGCACATGGCCCCACGTCTCGTCCTCTGCTCCGGTTCGCCGAGGCGCCGCGAGATGCTCACCGGGCTCGGCCTCCGATTCGATCTCGAGGTGCCGCACGTCACCGAGGCACGCCGCGCTGGCGAGAATGCCGACGTGTATCCGGAGCGGCTTGCCTGCGAAAAGGCGGCGGCGGGCCTCGCTTCCTGGCGCAGCCGGGGAGCCGACAAGGCGGTCGTCGCGATCGCGGCCGATACGGTGGTGGTCGCGGGCGACGAGGTCCTGGAGAAGCCGAAGGACCGCGCCGACGCGGAGCGCATGCTCCGCAAGCTCTCCGGCGTCGAGCACCGGGTGATCACCGGCGTCTGCGTCGCCTCCGGCGATCCGGCCGAGCCGCGCTCCCGCGCGGTGGTGACGCGCGTTCGCTTCGCGCCGCTCTCGGATACCGCCATCCGCTACCTGGTCGATTCCGGCGACGGCGACGACAAGGCGGGCGCCTACGGGATCCAGGGCCTCGCGGGCGCGTTCATCGAACGCATCGAGGGCAGTTTTTCCAACGTGGTCGGGCTGCCGATGGTGGAGACGCTCGCGCTCCTCGCCGAGGCGGGCCTGAGGACTCCGTGGGGGTAGCCGCGAACCTCGCCGGCGTCCGCGAGCGGATCGCGCAGGCGTGCGGGAGAGCCGGGCGCGATCCCGCGTCCGTGAAGCTCGTGGCGGTGAGCAAGGTGCAGCCCGTCGACGCCATCCGCGAGGCGCTCGAGGCGGGGCAGCGCGCGTTCGGCGAGAACTACGCCCAGGAGCTGCGGGAGAAGGCCGACGCCATCGGCGAGCCATCCGGGATCGAGTGGCACTTCCTCGGCGCGCTGCAGACGAACAAGGTGAAGATGGTGGTCGGCAAGGTCGCCATGGTCCATACCTGCGATCGGCCTTCCCTGGCGCAGGAGCTGAACAAGCGCGCCGCGGCGCTCGGAACGGTGCAGCGCGTGCTCATCGAGGTGAACCTCGCGGAGGAGCCGCAGAAGGGCGGCATCGCTCCGCGCGACCTCGGATCGTTCCTGGATGTCATCGGCAAGCTTCCCGCTCTTCGGTGCGAGGGCTTCATGTGCATCCCACCCGCGGAGGAGGATGCGCGCAAGCACTTCCAGCGCCTGCGCGAGCTGCGCGACGAGCTGGGCGGAGCCGCGGCGTTGCCGGAACTGTCGATGGGCATGAGCGCCGACTACGAGGCGGCGATCGAGGAAGGCGCGACGCTGGTGCGGGTGGGGACCGCCATCTTCGGCGAGCGGCCCGCGAAATCGTGAACCGCACCGGCGCGGAAAAACATACGGGGGCGCGCCTCCATCCCGCGGCGAGCCTGGCGGTGGCGCTGGCGCTGTTCGCCGGCGCCGCCACCTGGGCTTCCTCCGCGTCGACCCACGTGGGGTTCGCCTGGGCGGAGAACGACTATCTCGACCACATGGATCGCATCGTGGAGTGGAGCGCGCGCCTGCGGGAAATGGGGCTCCGGCAGGGAATCGCGGTGCTCACCGGACCCTACTGGGAGGCGAAACGCTTCTGGAATCCCCATCCGCCGCTCTTCAAGTACGCGGGCCTGCTCGGCCGCGAGGTGTGGCCCGGGCTGGGATTCCCCCGCGCGGAGCGGCTGGCGAGCGCGCTCCTCCTCGGGGCCCTGACCGCGTTTGCCTTTCTCGCCCTTCATCGGACGCGCGGATTCGCGGCTGCGCTCTTCGGAGCGGTCGCCCTGGCGGCGCTGCCGAGGCTGTTCGCGCATGCCATGTTCTGCACCACCGAGATTCCGCTAGCCGCCGGCTGGCTCGTTGCCTCCCTCGCGCACGAGCGTTTCGAGGACACCCGCAAGAAGAGATGGCTCGCCGCGGCGGCGGCGTCGTTCGCATGGGCCCTCGGATCCAAGCTGTCTGCCCTCCTCCTGCTGGTGCCGCTCGGCGTCTTGACCCTTGTCTGGCGGTACCGGCGGGGCTTTGTGGCGGTAGCGCGCGGCGCCGCGGCTCTGGCAGGCGTGCTCGCCGCCGGCGTCGTCTCTCTCGTGGTCCTTTATCCGTTCCTCTGGCCGGACCCGCTGGGTCGGCTCGCGCTCCTCATCCGGGAAGCGCGCGACTGGAGCAAGGTCAACCCGTTCACCGCGCTGTTCTTCGGCCGGGTGATGCCGTATCCCGAATTGCCCTGGTACTTCGCCCCCGTGATCCTCTTCCTCGTCGTTCCCCCGCTCGTTCTCGCCCTCGCCTCCTGGGGCGCCGCGTTCGTCCGCCGGCGCGACCGGTTGTGGCTCGCGGCAGTCGTGCAAGTCGGATTCTGGCTGCTCTTGATGGCGCTGCCGAATACCCCGAAGTACGACGACGAGAGGCAGATGGTTCCGATCTTTCCCTTTCTCGGGCTTCTCGCGGGCATCGGATTCGCCGACGTCTTCGAGCGGATCCGCGGTTCGATGCGCGAGCGATCCGCCGCGCCCGTCGAGATCGGAGCGGCCTGCGCCGCCGCGCTGGCGATGGTCCTTTCCCTCGCCGCAGCCCTCCCCTTTCCGCTCAGCTACTATTCGCCGCTCGTGGGTGGGATTCGCGGGGCCTACGGCCTGGGATTTCAGCCCACCTACGCCATGGAGACGCTTTCGCCCGATCTGTTGAAGAGCTTCTCGGAGCAGATTCCCCGACGCTCCACCATCACGGTCTTGCCCGCGACCGACTTCGGCCCCTTCCTGCAGCGTCGCGGCTATCTCCGGCCGGACCTTCGCGTCGGGCCCCGCGACACGGGCCCCTTCTATTTCGTGGTGAACCGGCACGACTCCGCGGGCGGGCCCGTCTCGCGCGTGGAATCGGAGGGCAAGCTCCTCGGGGCCTACGACGAGGACGGTGTCGTGCTGGTCGGGCTCTTCCACCTGCCGGGCGGTCTGCAGGACGAGAGGAAGCCGTGAGCCCCCGCCTCTGGGTGTTGAGCCCGGTCTATCTGGACGTACCCTCCTACCGGATCCTGAGAGAGCGCCTGCGCGAGGTGCTCGCGGAGCCTTCGCGCGATCGATTCGAGGTGCGCTTCGCCGTCGTCGACGATTCCGGCGGAGTCGACCGCGAGGTCCGCGCGCTCGCCGGCGAAAGCATCGAGGTGCTGACGCCTCCGTTCAACCTCGGGCACCAGCGCGCGCTCGTCTTCGGTCTGCGGTCGCTCAAGGATGCGATCGCCGACGACGACCTGGTGGTGACCCTGGACGCGGACGGCGAGGACCGGCCCGAGGACGTGCCGCGGCTTCTCGCGCCCCTTCTGGCCACGCCCGGCGAGCTGCACCTGGTGGTGCTGGCGCTGCGCACGCGGCGCCGGGAGTCTCCCTCCTTCAAGGTCCTCTACGCGCTCTTCAAGGCGCTCTTCCTGGTCCTCACCGGCACCGTGGTGCGGACGGGAAACTTCGCCGCCTACCGGGGATGGATCGCGCGCCGGCTCCTCTTCCATCCTCATTTCGACCTTTGCTACTCCTCGAGCTTCCTCGGGCTCGGCAGGGGGCTCTTGTTCGTGCCGTGCGAGCGCGGCGTCCGGTACGCGGGCGAATCGCGCATGAGCAGCGTGAAGCTCATGATGCACGGGATGAGGATGCTGATGCCGTTCCTCGACCGCATCGCCATGCGGGCGCTCATCGTCTTCACGGTGACGCTCTGCTTCGGCGGCTGCTTCGCGATCTGGGTGGTGGGCGTGAAGCTCTTCACCAACCTCGCCATCCCGGGCTGGGCCACGTACACGCTCTTGCTCGTGCTCATCCTCTGTTTCGTGGCCATCGGCAGCTTCGTGATCCTCTTCGTGCTGTTCTCGCAGTCGCAGGGCGTGTCGCTCAGCTCCCTGGACCGGGACGGCCATGGCACTTGAGGAGCATCTCACCGAGCAGCTGGCCGGCCGGGAGGATTTTTTCTGGCACCGCATCCGTTGCGAGGCGGTCGCGGGCCTGTTGCCGCGCGACGGGCCGTTCAAAGTGCTCGACATCGGAGCCGGCGCGGGTCTCTTCGGCGAATTCTTGCGCTCGACGCTTCCGCAGGCCGCGTATCATTTCGTCGAGCCGCTCGAGGGGCTGGAACGGTCGCTGGAAACGCGGTTCGGCAAAGCCCGCAACGCCAAGGCCGAGCTCGACCTCGGCGCCTTCGACGCCGTTGTGCTCCTCGACGTCCTCGAGCACCAGGCCGACGATCGAGCCTTCCTCGCGGGGCTCGTGGGCCGGATGAGGCCCGGCGCGCGGCTCGTCGTCACCGTGCCTGCGCTACCGCTCCTGTGGTCGGGATGGGACGCCGGCCTGGGACATCATCGCCGCTACACCAGGCGCTCGCTGCGAGCCGTGCTGCGCGGCCTGCCCGTCGCGGAACGGGAGATCTCGTATCTGTTTCCCGAGATGATCCCCCTGGGCCTCTATCGGAAGATCCGGCTCGGCGACCGTCCCGTCGCGACGGCCGAGGAATCGCATTTCCCGCGCTTGCCGCGGCTCCTGGACCAGGCCCTCTACGCGGTTGGCAAACTATCCTTCCATGCGCGGCGGGCCGCGCCGGCGGGAACTTCGCTCCTCGCGGCGCTCGACGTCGCTCCGCGAGCGAACGCGTCCCAGGCTGCGCGCTGACCGATCCCGCCGTCTTGCCTCCCCGTCGCGGCATCGCTATGAAGAGCGGCCCGTCACGGAGAGGCCACGATGACGCTCGTAGACGACAAGCTCCGCTCCGCCATCCGAGCGTTCAACGAAAAAGGGCAGCTCGGGCCCGATCCTCTCGCCGCCCGCTACGCCGACCGCCGCGCCGCGTTCAGCCTGTTCGCGCGGCAGATGTCCGAGGCGGACATCGAGGCTCTCCGCCAGTACCTCTTCTGCTACGCGGAGAAGGGCATCGCCCAGAAGCCCGGCGATGCGAAGAAGGTCGTGGTCCGCAACTTCATCGCGGGCGAATGGCGCGCTCCCGCCTCGGGCGAGCACGCCGAGATGGCGAGCCCCGCCGACCGCCGCGTCAAGCTGTTCGATGTCCCCGCCTCGGGCAAGCAGGACGTGGAAGCGGCGCTCGCAGCCGGTGACAAGGTGTGGAAGTCGCTGGCGTGGGCGGACGAAGGCCTCGCCTACCGCAAGCAAGTGGTGAAGAACGTCGCTCGCATCCTGAACTACTTCACCGAAGAGTACCTGCACGAGATCCGGCAGCAGATCCCCAAGACGCGCCTCGAGGCCGAGAAGGACTTCTTCGAGGCCAAGCGCGCCTGCGATCACCTGGAAGGGAGCTTCGAGGCGGCCATCAAGGGCGAGATGGTCCCCGACATGTTCGCTGGCCAGAAGTACTGGCGCGACGCCTGGCTCCCCGCCGGCCTCGCGGCCATCGTCACACCGATGAACTTCATCTGGGGCATCCCGATGATCCACCTCGCCGGTGCGTACCTCGCCGGCTGCCCCTGGATCTTGAAAGGGCACCCTTTCGCCGCGCTCACCAACACCTCGATGGTGCGGGCCTTCCTCGCCGCCGGCGCCGATCCTCGTTTCGTCCAGAAAGTGGAGGGATTCGGCAAGGGCATCGCGCCGCTCGCCACCGACCACCGCGTCGCGGTCACCGCCGTGACCGGCTCCTCGGACACGGCGCGGAGCATCAGCGCGGGGCGCGGCCTCGCGCGCACCCGGTTCGAAGGCGGCGGCTGCAACTGGTCCTACGTCGACGACGGCTACAGCGACGAGGAGCTTTCCCGCATCGCCGCCCGGCTCACCTACGCGAAGCTCGGCCTCAGCTCGCACAAGTGCACCGGCCTCCACGGTGTGAGCGGCACGCGGGCGACGCTCGATCGGCTGGTCCCGCTCATCGCCGCGGAAATGGATCGCTGGCAGGCCGGCGATCCCCGCGCCCCGGACGCCTCCGACCGGACGCTGGGCCCGCTCATGGTGCACAAGGCGCAGACCGCGCTCGACCTCGTCTCGGAGGCGCGCAAGGCGGGATTGAAGATCGTCCGCGAAGGCGGGCGGGCGGGCGGGGAGTACGGCCAGAACGCCGAGGCGGTGAAACCCGCGCTGATCGACGGTGTGACTCCGCAGACCACCTTGCGCCACGACTGGGACGGGAAGGGCGTCAAAGAGTACCAGGTCGCCACCACCGAGCTGTTCATGCCCATCCTCGTCGCCATGGCGCTGCCCGATTTCGAGGCGTTCGTGCGCTTCTCGCTGTTCGACAATCCGCACGACCTCGCCACCTCGATCTGGACCCGCGACGACAAGAAGCTCACCCGGGCCCGCAGGACCCTCGCGGGCATGATCAAGGAGAACGACGGCACCGACAGCGCGCTCGAGTGGGAGGAGTTCGGCGCCTCGACCGTCGGCGAGAGCGGCAACATGGGCGTCGGCGAGATCACCGCGACAATCTCCATCTACGCTCGGCGTCAGAAGGGCCGGCACTTCGTGTTCTAGAGCCGCGTCCTTGACCGAACCGCTCAGCTTCACACTCGACGGAGAGCGCCAGAAGGGCGTTCGCGGCGACACCGTCGCCTCGGCCCTGCTCCGCTCGGGCGTGACGACCTTCACCCGCTCCATCAAGTACCACCGGCCGCGCGGCCCCTTCTGCTTCGCGGGTAGCTGCGGCCAGTGCCTGCTCCGCGTCGACGGCGTGCCGAGCCTTCTCGCCTGCCGCGTGCCGCTCGAGGAAGGGATGCGCTGCGAGCGGCAGAACGGACCGCTCGGGATGGAGGCGGACGTGCTCCGCGCCTCCGACTTCCTCTTCCCCAAGCATCTCGATCACCACCATTTGCTGGTGGGCTCGCAGCTTCTGGGCCGTGTGGCGCTGGAGATTGCGCGGCGGCTCGCGGGCCTCGGGCGGCTCCCCGACGAGACGGGCGCGCCGGAGCGCGGGACTGTCGCGCACGCCCAGGTGGTCGTCATCGGCGGCGGACCCGCCGGTATCGCGGCGGCGCGGGCGGCGGCCTCGGAAGGGGCGCAGGTGCTCCTCGTCGAGCGCGGCAGGCGGCTCGGCGGCAGCGCGCTCCTCGAGATCGACCCGGAGGCTCCCGGTCCCGAGTGGGTCGCCCGCGAGACCGAGCGCCTCGGCGGCGTGGAAGTAGCGCTCGAGGCGGAAGCGCTCGGTGTGTACCCGAACGATTCGGCCGAGGACGGGCAAGCCCGGGACAAGACCGATGCGCCAGCGTTGATCGCGATCCGCCGGAGGCAGTCGCTTCTCGCGCTCATAGCCGACCGGGTCGTCGTCGCGGCTGGCGGCGTATCGCAACCCTTGCCATTTCCGGGCGTGGATCGCCCCGGCGTATACGCCGCGCGCGGATTGCTCGAGCTCGCTCGCACCACCGGCGTTCGCGTCGGCTCGCGCCTGTGTGTCGTGGGCGAAGGGATTGAGCTCCTTCGCTGCGCCCGCGCGTTGCGGACCGCGGGCTATGCGCTGGCCCGCGTGGTCGACGCCTCGGGAAGCTGGCCGTTCGCATCCGGCTCTGACACGCCGGAGCCGGCTCCCGACCTGCCGTTCCTCCGCGCCCGCAATCTCCGGGCGCGAGGCCGTCCGGTGCGCGAGCTTCGCGCCGAATCCGAGCGCATCGCTTGCGACGCCGTTGCGGTGGCGCTGCCTCCAGCGCCCCTCCATGAACTGGCTTCTGCCGCGGGGGCGCAGACGCACTTTTCCCGCGAGCTGAACGGTTTCGCGGTCTCGGTAGACGCCTCCGGGAGGACCACGGTTCCCTGGATCTTCGCGGCGGGACGGGTGGCCGGATCTTCCGGCGCGGCGGGCCCCCAGTCCGGTTCCGCTGCCGGAACGGCCGCGGCACGATCCCGGGAGAAGCGGTGATTGCGGACAAGGCGATCGTCTGCGCCTGCGAGGACGTCACCGTCGCCGATCTGGACGAGGCCGTCGCCCGCGGTTTCGGCGACATCGAGAGCATGAAGCGCTACACGGGGCTCGGTACGGGGCCCTGCCAGGGAAAGAGTTGCCTCGCCTCGGCGGTGCGCTACTGCGCCGATCGGGCCGACCTTCCGCCCGAGGCCCGGGTCCCCTTTCGCGCGCGCCCGCCGCTCAGCCCCACCACCATCTCCGCTTTCGCGGGTTTGCCCGAGTCGATCGTACGGCACCGCGAATCGCCGCTGCAGCCGCAAGCGGCGCGGCCTGGACCGCACCCGCTGCAGCCTCGCGAGCCGCTTCCCGCCCATGCCTCCGTCGTCATCATCGGCGGCGGGATCATGGGTCTCGCGCTGGCCTGGAACCTCGCCTCCCGGGGAGAACGGAACGTCATCGTCTTCGAGCGCGGCTACCTCTGCGAGGGCGCTTCGGGACGCAACGGCGGCGGCGTCCGGGCGCAGTGGTCGACTCCCACGCTGGTAGAGCTGGCGAAAGAATCGATCGACTTCATGGCCCGCTTCGCGCAGGAGCTGGGCATCAATGTATGGCTCCGTCGGGGCGGCTACCTTTTCCTCGCCGAGGACGAGCCGACGCTGCGCAGGCTCGAGGCGGGGGCGCAGCTGCACAAGAAGCTCGGCCTCGCGACCCGCATCATCGACGTTGGCGAGGCGTGCGGGATCGTTCCGGAGCTGGACGGGAAGGGCTTCATCGCCGCCTCCTGGAACCCGGAGGACGGCGTCGTCTTTCCCTGGCCGTTCCTCTGGGGCTACGCCGACGGCGCGCGCAAGCTCGGCGCCCGCATCGAGACCTTCACGCGAGTAACGGGGCTCGACGTCGAAGGCGGCGCGGTGCGGGCGGTGGAGACCGATCGCGGCAAGGTGCGCGCCGACCGGGTGGTGCTCGCCTGCGGCGCCTGGAGCCCCTCCCTCGCCTCCATGGCCGGCGTGACGCTCCCCAACGTTCCCTACCGGCACGAGATCGTTTCCAGCGAGCCGCTCAAGCCCTTCCTCGGGCCCCTCGTCTCCATGCTGGGTTCGGGCCTCTACTTCTCGCAGTCGATGCGCGGGGAGATCGTCGGCGGCATGGGCGATCCGGAGGAGCCGCCGGGCCTCAACCAGACCTCGTCGCTGCGGTTCCTCGCTCGTTATTCGCGTGCGCTGTCGACGCTCGTGCCGCGGACGTCGGCGGTGAAGCTGCTCCGGCAGTGGGCCGGCTGCTACGACCTGACGCCGGATCACTCGCCGATCATCGGCGAGACTCCCGGCGTGAGCGGGCTCTTGCAGATGAGCGGTTTCGTCGGGCACGGCTTCATGATGGCTCCCGCCGTGGCGCGCCGCATGGCCGAGTGGATGGGCGGGGCGAAGGACGAGATCTTCGAGCGCTTCAACCTGAGCCGTTTCGCCGAGGGCCGGCTGGAGAAGGAAACCTTCATCATCGGCTGACGCCGCGGGTGCGCTAGACTGCCAGATCATGCAGACGCTCGGGTTCATCGGCGTCGGAAACATGGGCGAGGCGCTCGTGCGCGGGCTCGTCCAGGCCGGCACCGCGCGCGCGCAGGACGTGATGGTCAGCGCCCGCCGCAAGGAACGCGTCGAAGAGCTCACCAAGACCTACGGCGTGCGCGGGGGGACCAACTCCGAAGTGGCCCGCCAGAGCGACGTGGTGGTGCTAGCGGTGAAACCCCAGATCCTCGACCAGGTGCTGCGCGAGATCGCGTCGGACGTCGATCGGGACAAACTCATCGTGAGCGTCGCCGCGGGCGTTCCCATCGCGGCCATCGAGCGGCGCCTGCGTCCGCCGTTGCGCATCGTGCGCGCGATGCCCAACACGCCCGCCACCGTACGCGCCGGCGCGACTGCCATCGCCCTCGGAGAGCACGCGACCGATGCCGACCTCGAGCTGGCGAAGAAGATCTTCGATGCGGTCGGGATAACGGTCGTCCTCGAGGAGTCGCAGCTCGACGCGGTGACCGGTCTCTCCGGAAGCGGTCCGGCGTATCTCTTCCTCGTCATCGAGGCGCTCGCGGACGCGGGCGTGAAGGTCGGCCTTTCGCGGCGCGCTTCCATGCAGCTCGCCTCGCAGACGGTGTTCGGATCCGCGAAGCTCCTCATCGAGACCGGCCAGCACCCGGGGCTGCTCAAGGACGCGGTGACGAGCCCGGGCGGTACGGCGATCGCGGGGCTGCACACGCTGGAAGCGGGCGGCTTGCGGAACGTGCTCATGAACGCGGTGGAGGCGGCGACCCGCCGCTCCCGCGAGCTGGGCGAGGATTTCCTGCGGAAACTGTGACCCCATGACGGAAGAGCTGGCCAGACTCCTCGCGGACGTGCGGCTCGTCTCGAAGGGCGCGACCAAAGAGCAGATCGCCCGGGCCGAGGCCGAGATGGACTGCAAGCTCCCCGAGGACGTGAAGGCGCTTCTCCGGGAGCACGACGGCGGGAGGGGCACGCTGGGCCACAAGCAACCGTTCGAGCTGTGGTCGATCGAGCGGATCGCCGAGGAATGCGAGGCGCAGGAGGTCACGCGGGCGGTGCCGGGCCTCGTCCTCTTCGGTTCCGACGGGGGATCGGAAGGATACGGGTGGCTCGCGGGGCGTTACGGGCGCATCCCGTTCCTGGCCGCCGGCCCGCACGAGTTCGAAGGCCTGGGCAGCTCGCTCCTGGAGCTGCTCCGCGCGCTCGCCGTGAGCTGAAGGCGGCGGCTCCGTCTCGTGTAGCTATTTCACGTGCACGGTCACGTCGGCCGAGAGGCCCGCGCGGAGCTGAAGATCCTTGGGCGGATCCACCCACGCGATCCGGACCGGAATACGCTGCACCACCTTGACGAAGTTGCCGCTCGCGTTGTCCGGCGGGAGCAGCGAGAAGCGCGACCCGGTGCCGCCCGAAAGGCTCTCGAGCTTGCCGTGCAGCTTGCGTCCGGGGAACGCGTCGACGTCGACGTCGACGTCCTGGCCGGGCTTCATGTCGCCGATCTGCGTCTCCTTGAAGTTCGCCAACACGTAGGTCTGCTCGGGAACGAGCGCCATCATCGGCTGCCCGATCTGGACGAGCTGGCCGGGGTGCACGGTGAGACGCGAGACCTCGCCGTCGTCCTGCGCGACGATCTTCGTATAGGAGAGCTGCAGCCGCGCGAGCTCGAGCGCCGCCTGGGCGCTCAGGACCCTCGCATGGGCGAGGTGCGCATTGGCCTGGGCGGCGGCGATCTGCGCCGCGACCGGAGACGACTGCTGTACCTTGCCGCGCGTCTCGCCGACCCGGCTCTCGGCGGCGCGAAGCATGTCCTCCGCCGCGGCGAGATTCGCGCGGGCCTGGAGGAGGCCTGCTTGCGCCATGTCGTACGCCGCCTTTGCGTCGTCGAGACGCTGCTGCGGGATCACGTTGGAAGCGCGCAGCTCGCGAGCGCGGTTGTAATCGAGCTCCGCCTTGGCGAGGTCCGCTTCGGCGCGCTTCTGCCCGGCGCCCGCCGCGGCGATCTGCGCCTTGGCGTTGCCCACCGAGGCGGCGCTTCCGGTGAGTTGGGCCTGGGCCGAGGAGAAGCCGCCCTTGGCGCTAGCCGCCGCCACGTCCGCCTGGGCGTCCGCCGCCGCCGCCTGCGCGAGCGCGGTTTCCACCTCCGCTTGCGCTTGCTGGAAGCGCGCGGCGTAGTCCGAGTCGTCCAGCTCGACGAGGAGATCGCCCTTCTTGACGTGCTGGTTCTCGACTACCCCGAGGTGCTTCACCGATCCGGAGACGCGGGGCGCGATGGGAACCACGTCGGCCTCGACCTGCGCGTCGTCCGTCGATTCCTTGCCGTGGTTGAAGATCATGAGCCCACCGAGACCGACGAGGACGGCGAGCGCGATGATGCCGAGAATGAGGAACGGCCGCCGCTTTTTGGGCGGCGCCGCGGCTGGCTCGCCGCCGGTGGGAGGGACGGGCTGCGGTCTTTGTTGCCTCACGACGCTTTCCATGACGTCACATCTCCAGGTGGACTTCAGGCTTGTGGCCTGCCTCGGCGGTCCGATCGACCTTGAGGAAGAAGAGCAGGGGCAGGATGCAGAGGAAGCAGATTCCCGCCAGCAGGAAGACCTTCTCGAAGGAAAGGACCAGCGCCTGCCGCGCGACCGTGCCGGCGAGAGCGGCGGGAGCGGCCTGCGCGGCGCTCGCGGGATCGAGCCCCCGCGCGGCTAGACCCTGCGTCATCTGCCGCATCCGTTCCGCGGTGGCGACCGAGAAGGGCGTCAGGTGAGAGGCGAGCGCTGACTTGGCGACCGTCGCGTAGCGAGAGAGCAGGGTGGCGAAGATGGCGAGGCCCACCGACCCTCCGATCTGCCGGAGGAGGGAGTTGAGGCCGGTCGCGTCGGTGAGCTTGGTCCTCGGGATGCGCGAGAGCGCGACGGTGGTGAGCGGGACGAAGAGGCAGGCAAACCCGATGCCCTGCCAGAGCAGCGCGTGTACGATCTGCGCGGTTCCGGTCGAGAGCGTGAAGTGGCTCATCATCACCGAGCCGATGGTGAAGGCGACGACGCCGATGGCGATCATCAGCCGGGGCGAGACCTTGTTGTAGAGCCGCCCGACGATGGGAGTCGCGACCATCATGATGAGGGTTCGCGGCATCAGCGAAAGGCCGGACTGGGTGGCATCGAACCCGAGCAGCTCCTGCATGAACACCGGCAGGAGGAACAGGTTCGCCATCAGCATGGCGAACATGATCGAGCCGATGAGCGTGCCGGAGAGGAAGACGGGATCCTTGAAGAGTGCCAGGTTCACCGCCGGCACCTTGGCGGTCAGCTCGCGGATGACGAACGCGGCGGTGGCGAAGACGGCGACCAGGGCGAGAGCGACGATGAGGCGGCTGTCGAACCAGTCGTTGCGCTGCCCCTCTTCGAGGACGTACTGCAACGCGCCGAGCCCGACGCAGAGCAGGGTGATGCCGGACCAGTCGACGTTCTTGCGCTGCTCCTCGGCCGCGGCGCGGTTCGCCCGCATGATGTCCTCGGGCTCGTGCACGAACCGCTGCACGAGGACCAGCCCGAGGATCCCGACGGGAATGTTGATGTAGAAGATCCAGGGCCAGGTCCAGTTGTCGATGATGACGCCGCCGAGCGTCGGACCGAAGGCGGGCCCGAGCATCACCGCCATCCCGAAGAGGGCCATGGCCATTCCCTGCTCCTTGGGAGGGAAGGTCTGCCGCAGGATGGCCTGCTCGGTCGGCTGGAGCGCCCCGGCCCCGAATCCCTGGATGATCCGGAAGATGACCAGCGTCTCCAGGGATCGGGCCATGCCACAGAGCGCGGACCCGACGAGGAAGAGGACGAGCGACGCCATGTAGAGGCGCTTTTGCCCGACCAGCCGGCCGAGGAACGCGGTGAGCGGCATCACCAGCACGGTGGCGATGACGAAGGCGGTGGAGATCCAGGTGATCTCTTCGAGCGTCGCGCCGACGGCGCCGCGGATGTGCGTGAGCGCCACGTTGACGATCGAGGCGTCGATCGCTCCCATCAGGGTTCCGAAGGAGACGGACACCGTGACGAGCCATTTGTTGGTCGGAGCGCGCGCGGGCACGGCGAGCGACCGCGGCATGGGAAGGGCGAGAGATTCGCCCATCAGGCGCCCGCCCCGTGCAAGAAGAAGAGGACGAGCGCCGGAGCGCGGCTGGCGAGCGGGACGTCGGTCGGAGCCGAGAGCTCGCGCGACAACGTGCCCTTGAGGAGCGCCATCAGGAAGGAGGGAAACATCTCCGCCGCCTCCGGACGCAGCATGCCGACGATGCGCCCGCGCACGAGAAGCTCCTCGATGCGCCGGCGGATCTCGAGGAGCGCCGTGTTCGGGCGGCTTGCGCGGGAGCCGGACAGCTCCTGGGCCCGCATGTGCTCGCTCTCGAGGATGATGGCGAGGAACGCCTTGTGGGAATCGAAGTGCTCGAGGACCGCCCGGACGAACTGCTCGAGCTGAGAGCCGAAACCGTCCTTCTCGGTCGAGGCCAGCACGGCGTCGAGGCGCGCGAGTAGCTCCTCGCGACGAGCGACGATCAAGTCCTTGAGGAGAGCGTCGCGATCCTTGAAGTGGTTGTAGAGAGTGCCGACGGAGACGCCTGCCCGGCCGGCGATGTCCTCCATGCGGGCGCCGCTCAGGCCGCTCTCCCCGAACACTTCCTCGGCCGCCTCGAGGATGGCGCGTTGGGTCTCTCCCTTGAGACGCTCTCTAAGGGGAAGAACCTGGCGTACAGTATGTGAACTTCGATTCATATCGTGAGGCACTCATCTAGCGCACCGAACCTGCCGGGTCAAGGACCAATTTCAACCCACCGGTAGATTTCTGCACGGCAGCCGTAAGTCCGACCTCGACCCCGGGTATCCGACACCGAGGAAGGCAAACGTGGGATTCAGGGCGCTCCGATTTCTCCCGGGGGTGAACTTTTGGTATAAAGACGCCTACCAGGTTAGCCCCTGGGGGGGACCGGGGCCTCGCTCCGGTCGGGAGTAGTGTCATCGTGTGTGGTACCTGCGGATTCGTCCGCAACTCCATCGTTCTGCTCGCAGTGGACGCGAGCTTGAGCCGGCACGGCGCCGCGGGTCATCACCGCGTCGTAGGCCGGTTCCGGGTCCTTCGGGCCCGCAGCGAACACCCCCAGAAGCGCCTTGATTTCAACGTCTCTGGATTTGTGTAGCTGAAGCATTTCAACCGTCGGCCTGATTCGGGGGGATCAGGTCGACACAACGCGTCCCCCGAGAACGATAGGAGAACGCAGTGTATCTTCCACGTAACGCATCCAAGACTCGCGTCCGCGAGGCCACGAACGCCCGGGAAAACCGGCGCGAAATCGTCAAGGCCTTGTCGCACGGGCAAGTGACCCGCCGCGACATGGTCAAGATGGGCCTCATGACCGCCGCCGGCAGCATCGTGCTGCAGAACGGCCTCAGCCCGTTCGCCAATAGCGCGTACGGCACCATTCCGACCGGCGCTCCGCTCAGCCCGCTCTTCGGCGCTGCCGCCTTCTCGCAGCCGATGCCGCGCTTCGACGTGCTCGAGCGCAAGGACCCGAACTCGTTGTCGCCGCTGCCGCAGAAGGAGTCGAACCAGACGCAGCAGCTGCTCAACACGGCCCTCGAGGGAGTGTCGCCTGGCGACGCCGGCCCCATCGAAGGTCGTCCGCCGGGGCCCATCTGGGCGCACCAGCAGTTCGAGCGCTTCGCGCCGAAGGTCGGCGTCGAAGTCGAGCAGGCCGGCGCGAAGATCCTCGGGCCCAGCAAGGGAACGCTCTACAACCCGGGCTGCGACTCTCAGTTCAACAGCGGGATCGATGCCTCTGCCGACGTGCGTCCCTGCTTCCACCCGGCCATGCCGGACCAGAGCCCGCTGAACTTCTGGACCTTCAACGGCTCGGTTCCGCCCAAGCTCATGCTGGGCCGGTACGGTGAAGCGATCCTCATGCGGCACCACAACCGGTTGCCTTACAGCCGCAAGGACAACGCCGGCTTCGGCATCCACACCATCTCGACGCACGAGCACAACGGCCACCACGGCGCCGAGAACGACGGCTTCACCGGCGCGTACTTCTACCCGGGCCAGTTCTACGACTACCACTATCCGATCGTGCACGCGGGTCTCTCGAGCTTCAACGTCGAGGCGACCGATCCTCGTTGCGGCAGCCCCGACGGCAGCGGCGGCATCAACAAGATGCCCGGCGACTGGCGCGAGACCATGTCGACGCACTGGTTCCACGATCACATGTTCAGCTTCACCTCGCAGAACGTGTACAAGGGCAATGCAGGAATGTTCAACCTGTACAGCTCCTTGGATCGCGGTAACGAAGGCATCAACGACGGCGTCAACCTCCGGCTCCCCTCCGGCACTGCGAAGGACTGGGGCAACCTGGAGTACGACGTGAATCTCATGCTGGCGGACAAGGCGGTCGATCAGTCCGGCCAGATGCTCTTCGACATCTTCGACTTCGACGGGTTCCTCGGCGACATGATGACCGTGAACCTGGCGTACAAGCCGTACATGGAGGTCGAGGCTCGCCGCTACCGCTTCCGCCAGCTGAACGCGTCGGTCTCGCGCTTCTTCAAGGTCGGTCTGTGCAACGAGGCCGGGCAGCCGGTCATGTTCACGCAGATCGCGAACGACGGTAACCTGCTTCCCCGCTGCGTCGACCTGAGCCAGATGGACGAGCAGGGCATCGCCGAGCGGTACGACTACGTGATCGACTTCTCGAAGTTCCTCGGGAAGAAGCTGTACCTGGTGAACCTCTGCGAGCACCAGGACGGCAAGAAGCCGTCGAAGGACCTCTCCTTCGGCGAGGCGCTCTCCGGCAAGTCGGCGGATCCCTGCGTCGGGAAGTTCCTCGAGTTCCGCGTCGTCCGCGCGCCGGCCAAGCCCGACCAGAGCCTCCCCGTCACCGGTGGCCGCGTTCTCATCCCGAACCCGGACCTGTCGCAGATCCCGGTCTCGCGTGAGCGCATCTTCGAGTTCGGCCGCGGCGGCTTCCAGACCAGCAACGATCAGGACACGTCGTTCATCGGTCCCTGGGGCGTGAAGACGGACAACAACGCGATGTTCAATGCCGACTTCGGCCGCGTCTCGGCTGCTCCCAAGTACGGGACCCGCGAGATCTGGACCCTGAAGAACGGCGGCGGCGGATGGGATCACCCGATCCACATCCACTTCGAAGAAGGCCAGGTCCTCGCCCGCAACGGCAGCCTCTCCAACGTTCCGGCGTGGGAGCGGGGCCGCAAGGACGTGTACCGCCTCCGTCCGTCCGGCAGCATCACCATCACCATGCAGTTCCGCGACTTCGGCGGAATGTTCATGGAGCACTGCCACAACACGGTGCACGAGGACAACGCCATGCTCGTGCGGTGGGAGATCAACGGCGCCGGTGAGCCGTTCCTCAACCCGCTGCCGACCCCGGTTCCGACTCCCCAGGGCGTGGGCTTCCGCGCTCCGGACGAGACCGAGCCGACGGCGTTCTAAGGCAATCGCACGAACCAGAGGAGCGAACGATGGTTTCGAAGAAGTCGTCCACTCCAGTGGTCCTCATCGCCGCGCTGGCGATGGGGACCACGCTCTGGGCCCGGGAAGCCCGCGGTGCTGCCGCGGGCGACCCGGTGCTCGTGGTCCCCGTCCACGGTTCGGTGAAGGGGACGTCCGGGAGCATTTCGTTCTCCGGCGACGCCCGGGTCACCTCGCACGTGAGGACGGACACCGAGTTCGGCGATCCGCCCGGGGTGACGGTGTACGTCAATTTGAAAGGTGTGACCGGGACGGATGACTCGGGCAAGAAGTACGAGGCTTCTGGCGAACAGCAGATCGTCCGTCCCTTCCAGGAATCGGACACAATCGAAGTGACGTTCTCGTACTACGCGGTAGGCAGTGATACGAGCGGCGGCGGCGCGGGCACCATGTCGTTCAAGCTACGTTTCGATTCGAAGACCGGAACGCTCTTGCAGGCCGACGGCCGGTTCGAGGAATAGCAAGGCGGGGCGCGCCACCGCGCTCCGGAAAACGCAACGAGGAGATTTCAACGTGTCGAGCAAGATCAGGACCGGAGCGGTCGTCGCCTCGGCAGTTCTCGCCGCGGCGACGCTGCTCGGGCCTTCGATGGCGAGCGCGGCGCAGTGGGGCTCGGACTACTTTCCCAACGTCGCCCTGACGACCCAGGACGGCAAGGTCGTTCGTTTCTACGACGATCTCCTCAAGGGCAAGAAGGTCGCGGTCAACCTCATCTACACGAGGTGCACCTCCACCTGCCCGCTGGAGACCGCCAAGCTTTCGCAGGTGAAGAAGATTCTCGGCGACCGCGTCGGCAAGGAGCTGTTTTTCATCTCCATCAGCATCGATCCCGATCACGACACGCCGCAGGTGCTCAAGGCCTACTCCGAGAAGTTCCACACCGGAGACGGCTGGACCTTCCTCACCGGCGACGAGAACGACATCAAGCTCATCGCCAAGAAGCTCGGCCTCAGCTCGATCACCGACGCGAAGAACCGCGACGGCCACCAGCCGGCCTTGATGATCGGCGACGTCGATGCCGGCAACTGGATGCGCAACTCCGCGGTTGACAATCCGCAGTTTCTCGCTGCCACCATCGTGAACGTCCTCGGCCTCACGAGGAGCGCGAAGCCGATGGTCAGCTACGCCGTCGGCGCCGCGAACTTCAAGGCCCCGGATCAGGGCGAGTACATGTTCCGCACCCGCTGCGCGGCCTGCCACACCATCGGCAAGGGCGACTCGGTGGGCCCCGATCTCGCCGGCCTCACCTCGCGCCGCGAGAAGGCCTGGGTCGCGCGCTACCTCCGCGAGCCGGAGCAGATGCTCGCCGAGAAGGATCCGATCGCGCTGGCGCTCTTCGAGAAGTACAAGCAGGTCCGCATGCCGAACCTCGCCCTCTCGAACGATGAGATCGCGGCGCTGCTCGGCCAGATCGAGAAGCTCACCCCGCCGCCGCAGAAGACCGCGCGCAACATGGCGATGCCGTAACGCAACTACCGTTTTTCAGGCACCGCGCAGCGCGGCGACCAGACGTTCCGGCGCCGCGTGGTCGCCTGGTCCTTTGCTCCGGTATTCGAAGAGCACTTCGCCCGACGGGGCGACGATGAGCGTTCCACCTTGCTGCCAGGGATCTCCCGCTAGCCTTCCTTGCCGGAAGCCCTTGCGCCTCGCGCGCAGGTGGTTGAAGAGCGCACGCAGCGAGAAGGTGCTGCCGATGGATCGCGTGAACCCGGCCAGCTGGTAGGCCTCGCGTTTCGGATCCGAGAGCACCGGCAGATCCTTGGGCAGGCCCATCCGCTCGCTGAATGCCTTGGCCATGGCCGGGAAGCCGGACCCGACCACCGCCACCGTTCCCTGCGTTCGAAGAGCGTCTACGTGTGGCCGCAACTCGGCCACTTCCTCGCGGCAGGACGCTCAACCGAAGTGGCGGACGAACACCAGCGCGGCGGGGCGCTCGGTCCACAGCGATCCCAGCCGGACGGACTGCCCCTCGGCGTCCTTGAGCACGACTTCCGGGAGCCTCGGGTCGATCTTCATCACTCCTCGTCGGGGTTGTAGCTTTCGTGCCCGACCTGCGTGTCGTAGGAGAGAACCGCCTGGTTCTCCTCGAGGCGCGACTTCTTGCGCAGCTGATCGAGCCACGACTGGTACAGCTCGTTCTGCTTCTGCACCTCGAGACGCTGGCGCAGATCGGTCTTCTCCGCGTCGGTCATCCTGGTCGGGTCGGCGCGCTCGCGCGTCTTGATCGCGAAGATGTAGGCGGTATCTCCCTCGTCGATGGGCGCGGCAGGAGCGTCGCCGGGCTTCGAGAGCGCGAAAACGCCTTCCGAAAGCCTGGGAGCGAGGCCGATGCCGGGAACATATCCGCCCATCGGATGGAACGGCTCGGTGGTCTGCGTCTGCGGAGTGAGGAAGGAAGACATATCGAACTGGCCCGGCTCCTGTTTCTTCGCCGGGTATAGATCTTTCAGCGCCTTCCCCGCCTTCACCTGCGCGAGGGCCTCCCCGGCCTTCTGCTTCGCCACCGCGAGCGACTTGTCGGCGCGGATCTTCTCGGTCGCGATCTGCTTCTTGACCTCGTCGAGGGGCTTCACGCTCTCGTCGCGCCGCTCCTCCGCCTTGAGGATGTGGAAGCCGGCCCGATCCTTGAAAACGGCGGAGATCTCGCCCGGCTTCAGCTTCAAGGCCTGCTCCTCGAGGGTGGCGCCGTAGGGCGACCCGCCGCGAGAGACGAAGCCGAGGTCGCCGCCCTGGGTCTTCGTCGAGGCGTCCTCGCTCTTCGCCTTCGCCACCTCGGCGAAGTCCTTGCCCGCCTTCACCTCGGCGAGCGCAGCGTCGATGCGCTTTTGCGCCGCCTGCTCCTGCTCGGGCGTCGATCCCGGCGGCAAGGGCACCGTGATGGCCCGCACCTTCGACGCGGCGGGCTGCTTGTAGCGGGTGTCCTTCTCCTTGTTGTAGGCCTCCTCGATCTCCTTGGCGTGGTCCTTGATGTAGGCGGCGATCTCGTCGTCGGTCGGCTTCACCTGGTCCCGGAACATGAAGCCGGTGAACCGCACCCAGTCGATCGCGGCGGACTCGTGCTGCGCGACGTAGAAGGCCTTCACCTCGTCGTCCGAGACCGCGGCGCCGTTGAGCGCCGCTTGCACGACCTTCGCGCGAAGCAGATCGCGCCGGAGCGCCTCCTCGAAACGGGGTACGCTCATGCCGTACCCGTTCTCCACCAGGCGCTTGTAGTACTCGAAGTCGAATTTCCCGTCCTGCTGGAACTGGGGCGAGCGGTTGATCGCGTCGGACAGCTCTCCGTCGCTCACCGTGATGCCCATGTCCTTGGCCTGCTGGGCGATCAGCTGCTGGTCCTCCAAGGCGCGGAGCACTTGCCTGCGCAGGTCGTCACGCTTCGCGTCATCGGTGGTGTACTTGCCGCCGCGAGCGCTCGAGGACTGCCGGAAGCGCTGTGCGTAGGCCTGCGCGAAGTCGCCCGCGGTGACGAGGTCGCCGTTGACCGTCGCCGCCCAGGTTTCCGGGGTGCGGGTCCGGAAGCCGGAAGAGCCCCGCCCGAAGGAAAAGATGAAGCTGGCGATGATGAGAGCAAAGACGACCACGATCAGCGAGGACCGGGCGTTGGACCGCATCACGTCGAGCATGTGAGGAAGGCTCCTGCATCGGCGCGAAAGAGGCGCGAAAGTACCGTGCCGTGGGCCGCCCGAAGGCTTGACACCCTAGGGAAACCGTGACGGTGATGCAAGAGGAAAACACCGGGAATGCGCAGCGTTCGGCGGCGCTTCTTGGGGTGTCGTGCGATCCCTTCTACGTCGATACCGCGAACCGCTCTTCGTCGCCCTCCTACTGGCGTTGCCCTTCACCGTCTTTGCCGTCAAGGCGAAGCAGAAGGTGGCACTTAACGCTGCCGACCGCGTGGTCATCGCGGTGACCGCTCCGGTGGAAAAGCTCATCGTGGCGGCTGTTCACGTCGGCCAGGACGCCTGGCATGACTACGTGGCCCTGGGCTCCGTCCGCGAGGAGAACTTCCGCCTCCGCCGGGAGCTCGTGCGGGAGAAGGCCCAGACGACCGCCTTCGCCGAGACCAAGGCGGAGAACGACCGCCTGCGCAACCTGCTCGAGTACACGGACAAGCAGGGGCCCTTGCGCTCGCTCGTCGCCCCGGTGGTGGCGGTCGGCGCCTCGCCCCACAGCCACGTGCTGCGTATCGCCCGCGGGTCCGAGGAAGGCGTCCATCGTGGCATGCCGGTGGTCGCACCGGACGGCGTCGTCGGCACCATCGCCCTCACCACGGCTCACTATGCCGACGTCCAGCTCATCGTCAGCCCGACCTCGGCGGTTCCCGCTCTCAACGAGCGGACCCGCGCCCGCGCCACCGTGAAGGGTACCGGCGATCAGGCGCGCTGCAAGCTCGAGTACGGCCAGCGCACCGAGGAGTGGCACGACGGCGACCTCGTGCGCACTGCCGGCACCATTGGCTTCTTCCCGCAAGGCCTGCCCATTGGACGCCTCGTGAACGTCTCCAAGAAGCCGACCGGAATGTTCATCTCGGCCGAGGTGCTTCCGGCGGTCGACTTCGCCCGTCTCGACGAGGTGATCGTCGTGCTCGGGCCGCAGGACGCCGCCGGCAACGCCCTCGTCAATGCCTCGAGCGTCGGGACGGCACAGTGATCCTCCGCTCCGCTCTCGTTCTCGGGGTCTGCCTCGGCTTCGCCGTGCTCGAGTCGGTCTTCCCCTTCGTGCTGCACCTGCGCGAGGCGCGCGCCGACCTGCTGCTCGTCGTGGTGCTCTACCTCGCGCTCAACGACGAGGTGATTCCGGGCGCGTCCTTGTCGCTCGCGGCCGGCTATCTCTCCGACCTCACCTCCGCGACTCCGTCCTGCCTGTACGCGCTGCTCGCCGTCTTCACCTTCGCGGTGGTGCGCATCGGTGCCAACGCCATCAAGACCGACGGCGGCATCCAGTCGATGGGAGTGGGGTTCGTCGCGAGCCTCATCCATTCGACGCTCGCGGCCTGCCTGTTCTACTTCGTCGCTCCCGGGAGCGAGGGTCTGGTCCTCAAGTTCCCGCCGCTCCTCTGGTCGGCCCTCGCCACCGCGATTGCCGCTCCCTTCGTCTTCTTCGTCCTCCGCCGGCTCGACAAGGGATTCCTACCCCTCGACGCGGCCGTCCGGGTGCGCTGATGCTCGTCCGCCGCGACGCCGACGACATCCGCGAAATCCGGCCGCGCGCGGCGCTGGCTGCGCTCGTCGTCGTCTGCGCCATGCTGGTCCTGGTCGGGCGGCTCTATCAACTGCAGATCCTGCGCGGGAACGACTACGTCGCGCAGTCGGTGCAGAACTTCCGCAAGTCGCTCTTCGTCCCCGCCGATCGCGGCTCGCTCCTCGATCGCAACGGCAAGACGCTGGTCGACAACCGCCCCTCCTTCGACGTGTACATGACGCCGGCCTACTGCAAGGGCCGGGAGAAAGAGGAGGTGATGACCAAGCTCGCGGTCTACCTCCAGATGACTCCCGAGGACGTCGAGCAGATGCGGCTCTCGTACCAGAAGTCGTGGGTCAAGGACCGCCTCGAGCGCTTCAAGCCGTTCCTGGTCGAGGTCGACATCCCGCGCGACCAGGTGGACGTGCTGGAAGCCCACCACAGCGAGCTGACCTGCGTCGACCTCATCCCCACGCCGCACCGCAACTACCGGGTGGGCCCGTCGCTCGGCCACGTCATCGGCTACATGAGCGAGGTCATGCCCGACGAGATCGACTCGAGCCAGAACGACGAGGACGATTACAGCTACCGCCGCGGCCAGTCGATCGGGCGAGGCGGCCTCGAGCGCCGCTGGGAGCGCGAGCTGCGCGGCAAGGACGGCAAGGAGAACATCGCCGTCGACGCCAAGGGCCGGCACCTGGGCAAGGAGATCGACGAGCTTCTCATCCCCGAGGGGGAGCGGAAGATCGACGCCACGCCGGGCAACAACCTCGTGCTCTCCATCGACGCGCGCCTGCAGGAAGCGGCCGACACTGCCTTCCCCGGCCGCGCCGGCGCGGTGGTGGTGATGGAGGCGAAGACCGGCTTCATCCGCGCCCTCGTCTCGCGCCCCTCGTTCGACCCGAACAAGATGTCGATGCGAATCAGCCGCACCGAGCTCGCCAAGCTCACCGGCGATCCGTTGAAGCCGATGCTCAACCGGGTGATGACCGAGAACTACCACCCCGGATCCACCTTCAAGGTGGTCACCTCGCTCGCCGCGCTGGAGAAGGGCGTCATCGGCACGCAGACGACTACCTTCTGCGGCGGCGGCTACACCATGGGCAACCACCGCTGGCGCTGCGACAAGCCGACCGGCCACGGCGCGCTCACGGTGAAGTCCGCGCTGCAGTACTCCTGCGACGTCTTCTACTATTCGGCCGGCGATCGGGCGGGCATCGACGCCCTCTCCGACATGGCCCACCGGCTCGGCTACGGCCAGCCTACCGGCCTCGACCTGGGCCGCGAGATCAGCGGAATCATCCCCAACTCGTCGACCATCAACCCCGCCACCGGCTCGCTCCGCGCCCACGCCATCAACGCCTCGATTGGCCAGGGCGAGATCAACGTGACCCCCCTGCAGCAAGCGGTCGCCTACGCCGCCATCGCCAACGGCGGGACGGTGTGGAAGCCGCAGATCATCCAGCGCATCGAGTCGCCGGACGGCAAGGTGCTGAAAGAGTTCAAGCCCGAGCCGGACGTGAACAACGGGCGCGAGGGCAAGCTCGGCGTGAAGCCGGAGTACCTCGCCGCCGTCCGGGCGGGCCTCACCGCCGTCGTCAACGAGCCGGGCGGCACCGCGTATCGCTCGCGGTTGCCCGACATTCGATTTGCCGGCAAGACCGGAACCGCGCAGGTGGTCAAGCTCGGCCAGAAGCAGAACCTCAAGACCGACGCGCAGCAGTACTTTTCGCGCGACCATGCCTGGTTCGCGTCCTTTGCTCCCGCGGAGGACCCCGAGATCGTGGTCATCGTGCTGAACGAGCACGGCGGATGGGGCGCGGAAGCAGCCGCTCCGGTCGCCTCGAAGATCATCAAGGCCTGGTCGGACATCAAGAAGCAGGACGACACGAAGAGCATGGCTCGGGCGGAGCAGTAACGATGTCGATGGCGACGGAGAAGAAGCTCGATCACCTCAACTGGCCCTTGGCCCTTTGCACGGCGATCATCTGCGCCCTCGGCGTGTGGAACCTGGCCTCCGCGACCAAGTCACTACCCGATCCGCTCTGGGCGAAGCAGGCCGTGATGATGGGCCTGGGCGTCGTCGCCATCGGGATCTTCCTCTTCGTCGATTATCGCTGGCTGCAGACCCTCGCCTGGCCCGGCTACTTCGCCGCCCTTGCGCTCCTCGCCGGCGTCGCCTTCAAGGGCAAGAAGGTGCTCGGCGCGCGGCGCTGGCTCCAGGTCGGCCCGATGCAATTGCAGCCCAGCGAGTTCGTCAAGCTCGCCGTCATCGTGCTCATGGCCCGCTACTTCAGCCGCGACGAGACGGGAGCGCGGAAAGGGCAGTACGGCCTCATCGATCTGTGGCGGCCGTTCTTGCTCATCCTGCTGCCGGTCGCGCTGGTCATGAAGCAGCCCGACCTGGGCACCGCGCTCGTCACCTTTTTCATCGCCTTCACCATGGTGATGTTCGCGAAGGTGCGCTGGCGCGACCTCGCCATCCTGGCGGTGTCGGGTGTCGCCGGGTCGGTCTTCGCCTGGAAGCGCGTCCTCAAGCCGTACCAGAAGGACCGCGTGCTGACGTTCCTCGATCCGGCGGCCTACGCCAAGGGCGCCGGCTACCACGCCATCCAGTCGGTCATCGCGGTCGGCTCGGGACAGTGGGGCGGCAAGGGCTGGGGCGAAGGAACGCAGAACCAGCTTTCCTTCCTGCCCGAGCAGCACACCGACTTCATCTTCTCCGTGTGGGCGGAGGAGCACGGCTTCCTCGGCGGGCTGCTACTGATCTCTTTGTACGGCTTCCTCGTCCTCGCCGCCATTGACGTCGCCTCCAACGCGCGCGACAAGTTCGGCAGCTTCCTCGCCGTCGGCGTGGCGGGGCTCTTCTTCTGGCACGCGTTCATCAACATAGGCATGGTGAGCGGAGCGCTCCCGGTCGTGGGCGTGCCGCTGCCGCTGTTCAGCTACGGCGGGTCGAGCGTGCTGGCGGATATGTTGGGAGTAGGGATCCTGCTCAACGTGTCAATGCGCCGATTCATGTTCTAGCGAACCGGCTGTCGGGGGAAACCTCGCTCCGTCGTCACCGGTGGCGGACCCAGAGGAACCAGGCGGCAACCGCCGCCGCAAGAGCGAGCGCGATGGGCACGGTGACGGACCAGCGCTGTCGCGAAGCCGGTCCTCCGGCGTTGCGCGTCGCGAGCCATGCCGCCGCGGTCCAGCTGGGCGCCAGGTCCGCGCCCGGGATCAGCTCGAGCGCGGTACCGGGCAGATAGGACCAGTGGAAGCCGACGAGCTTGGTCAGGGCGAGCGCCATCGCGCCGTCGAGGATCCAGTCGGCCGGCGAAGCGAATCCCTCACCGAAGAGCGGAAAAAGGACGATCTGCAGGGCGTCGGCGGTCGCCGCGAGCCCACGGGCGAGGAGAACGCGGCGGCGAGAGAGCGCTGACTTCCCGGGTACTGGCTGCTCGCTCAATGCGGTTATGCGGCTCCGTTCGTCTCCAAGTGCTTCTTCACCACCGCGTCGAGCTTCGCCTTCGAGTGGTTGCTGCCGACCAGTTCCTCGGCAACCTGGCCGTTCTTGAAGAGCAAGAGCCGCGGGATGGAGACGATGCCGTATTTCTGCGGGACGTTCTGCTGGGCGTCGACGTCGAGCTTCCCGACCTTCAGCTTGCCCTTGTACTCCTTGGCCAGCTGATCGACGGTCGGCGCCAGGGCCTTGCAGGGACCGCACCAGGCGGCCCAGAAGTCGACCAGGACCGGTACCTGGGAGCCGAGCACCTCGGCCTGGAAGTTGTCATCGGTGAACGTCGCAACGTCGTTCGAGGCCATTCAGTTCCTCCGTAAAGCTGCGCAGGCGGAGCGCGGAATGTGTCCGGCCACCCCGAGCATGGTAACGTCGGAGGAGCCTTGCAGCGGTTGCAGATCAAGATGCCGCAACCGCTGGGCGGATGCAGCATGCCCTACCTCTCCCTACCCGCGAGCCGCCCGGACGACGACCGCTCGGAATGCTGGCGGCGCGGCGTCCGCTCTGCAACCAATCGGAAGCGATGACGACTGCTCTCGTACACATTGCTCTCAGCGCCTATGTGGCCGCCGCCGTTTTCTTCCTGGTGTGGCTGGTCCGTCCCCAGCGCCCGGCCGCCCCGGACGCGACATCGCGGCTCGTCTCGGCAGGGCGCGCGATGCTGCTCGTCGGCGTGGTGCTCCACCTCGCCTCGTTCGCGGCTGCCCGTGCGCAGGGCGGAATCGCCACCGCGGGCCTGGGGGGGGACGAGTGGAGGGGCGGGCAGCTCTTCAGCCTCCTCGCCGCCGTCACCGTCGCCGGTTACCTGATCCTCGACTTCCGCTACAAGCTGCCGGTCGCGGGAGCGTTCGTGGCGCCGTTCACCGTGGCCGTCATGGTCCCCGCCCACCTCGTCCAGACCGGCGCCAGACAGTTCGCGCCTTCGCTCACGCACTCCGCGGCGCTCGCGCTCCACGTCGGCGCGGCCGCGCTAGGGAGCGCCGCCCTCGGTCTCGCCTTCGCGCTCTCGCTCCTCTATCTGCTCGGCGAAAAGCAGATCAAGAACAAGCATCCGGGGCGGCTCTTCTCGCGCCTGCCCTCGCTCGATCTCATCGACCGGGCCGGGTGGCGGCTCTCCGTCTGGGGTTTCGCGTTCCTCTCCATCGCCATCGCAACCGGCTCCCTCGTCTCCAAGGAGTCGACGGGAGCGAGCTTTCCTTTGCAACCGAAGGAAGGGTTCGCGGTGCTCGCCTGGGCGCTGCTCGCCGCCCTCATCCAGGCCCGCCTCGTCGCCGGGTGGCGCGGACGGCGGGTGGCGCTTCTCGTCGTCGCCGGGTTTCTCCTTCTCGTCGGAACCTACGCCGGACTCTTCGCTGCTCCTCCGCAAGCGTCGACCCTGAGCATGCTCGTTCCGGGGGGAGGGTGAGGTGGCCTCCCCGGTGCTCCTCTGCGTCGGGCTGTCTCATCGCGAGGTGCCCATCGCGGTGCGCGAACAGGTGGCCGTCTCCGCGGACGACCTGCCGGAGAAGCTGCGCCGGCTGAAGGCGATTCCCGGCGTGCGTGAAGCGTTCCTCGTCTCCACCTGCAACCGCCTGGAGATCTTCTCGGTCGCCGATTCGCGCACCGTCGCGGACGATCTGCTCCGCGAGGTGGGACCCGCCGGCGCGCCGCACGCGGTGGTGCGCAGCGACGACGACGCGCTCACGCACCTCTTCCGGGTGGCGGCGAGCCTCGACTCGATGGTGGTGGGCGAGGCCCAGATCCTCGGCCAGATCAAGGACGCCCACGAGACGGCGAAGCTACACGGCGCGGCCGGCGCCTACTTCGCGCGCCTGATGGCGAAGGCCCAGTCGGCGGCGAAGCGCGTCCGCACCGAGACGCAGATCGCGCGCGGCGCGGTGTCGGTGGCGAGCGTCGCCGTCCAGCTCGCCCGCAAGGTGCTCGGCAACCTCGCAGGCCGCACCGTTCTCCTCGTCGGAGCTGGGGAGATGGCGCAGCTCGCTGCCCGGGAGCTCCACCAGAGCTCGGCGAGCGAGCTCCTCGTCGCCAATCGCAGCTCGGCGCGGGCGGAGGAGATCGCGCGCGAGGTCGCAGGCGTCGCGGTGAACCTGGCCGAGCTTCCCGCCCTGCTCGAGCGGGCCGACGTCGTGCTCTGCTCCACCGGGGCGCGGGAGCCCGTCGTGACGCACGAGATGATGGTCCGCGCGCTCAAGGCGCGGCGCTACCGTCCCGCCTTCCTCATCGACCTGGCGCTGCCTCGCAACGTCGAGCCGTCGGTGAACGAGCTCGAGAACGTCTACGTCTACGACATGGACGATCTCGAGCGCGTTGCCGCCGGCAACCGGGAGCTGCGCGAGCAGGAAGTCGCGCGCGCCGAGGAGATCGTCCGGGAGGAGCTCGCCGCCCTGCGCAAGGCGGACCGCGAGCGGTCGGCGGTTCCGGTCCTCGCCCGGCTGCGCGAGCATGCGCACGGAGTCGCGAAGAGCGAGGTGGAACGGACCCTCGCCCAGCTCGCCGCCCTCGACGAGAAGCAGAAGAAGGCCGTGCAAGCGATGGCTTCCGCGATCGTCAACAAGCTGTTGCACGGCCCCACCTCGCGGTTGCGCGAAGAGCAGGGTGGCCCGCTCGCGGAAGCGGCTGCCGAGCTGTTCGGCCTGGCCGAGGGCCCCGGCGCGGACCCCGTCGCGAACCCCGTCGCGAACCCCCCCGAAGGCGAGGCCGCGGACGTCCTGCCCATCTCGGGTCGCAAGTGACGGCGCTGCGCATCGGCACCCGCAAGAGTCCTCTCGCCCTCTGGCAGGCGGAGCGCGTCTCGTCGCTGCTCGCCGCTCGCGGCTATCAGATTCAGCTGGTGCGCATCCAGACCACCGGCGACAAGATCCTCGACCGTTCGCTCGCGGAGGTCGGCGGAAAGGGACTCTTCGTCAAGGAGCTGGAGGAAGCCCTCCACGACGGGCGCACCGATCTCGCCGTCCACAGCGCGAAGGATGTGCCGTTCGCCATACCGGCGGGCTTCGGCCTCGTCTTTCCGGAGCGGGAGGATCCCCGGGACGCGCTGGTCGCGCCCCGCGCGAAGCGATTTGCCGATCTGCCTCGCGGCGCCCGCGTGGGAACGAGCTCGCTCCGCCGCGCCATGCAGCTTCTCGAGTCGCGACCGGACCTGCTCATCGTTCCGGTGCGCGGAAATGTGCAGACGCGGCTCTCCAAAGCGGGGAACGAGAGAGGCAACCCCCAGGGATCGCTCGACGCGGTGGTGCTGGCGCTGGCCGGTCTGCGCCGCCTCGGCCTCGAGCAACACGTCACCGAGGTATTGCCGCTCGAGCTCTCCTTGCCCGCGGGCGGGCAGGGTGCGCTCGCCATCGAGACCGTGCGCGGGAGCGCCGCCGAAGCGGCTTGCGCTCCCCTCGAGGATGCGCAAACGGCGCGCTGCGTCCGCGCGGAGCGGGCCCTGCTCGCCCACCTCGCCGGGAGCTGCACGGTTCCGATCGCGGCCTACGCGGTGGTGGAAACGGACGGCTCCTTGCGCCTGCGCGCCGCGCTCGGCGGACCCGTCGACGGGAAGGTGAAGGTCCTGCGTGCGGAGGGAAGCGGCCGGGAGCCGGAAGCGCTCGGCGTGGCGGTCGCGGAGGACCTCCTCGGCAAAGGGGCGGCGGTGCTCCTCGAAGCGTCTCGTGCGCAAGCCGGCGGCCTGCCCGCGCCAAAGCGATGATCAGCCTTGCGGGAAGGCGGATCCTCGTCACCCGCGCCGCGGAAGAGCCAACCACGCTGGACGATCTACTGCGGGAGCGTGGCGCGGAGCCCGTCCGGCTCCCTTGCATCACCTTCGCTCCGCCCAGCGACCGATCGGCGCTCGATGCCGCGCTCACCCGACTGCGCGCGGGAACCCGTCCGCACTTCGTGGCTCTCGCTTCCGCCCATGCGGGAGATCGGTTCGTCGCCGGGTTGCGCGAAGCGGGGCTGGACCCCGCCGCCGCCCTCGCGGGGGTTTCGATCCTCGCGGCGGGCACTGCGACCGTCCGTCACCTCGCGAACCTCGGCCTCGCCGCGCGCGCTCCGAAAGGAGCCGTCGGCGCCGAGGCAATGGTCGCAGCCTTTGCCGCCGAAGTCCGCGGCAAGGAGGTCCTGGTTCCACGAGCGGAAGAGGGCAACCCCGCGCTCATCGAGGGACTGTCGCGCGCAGGTGCGCGGATTGTCTGTGCAACGCTCTATCGGACGGTGCCGGCTTCGACAGCGGACGAGGCTGCGACGGCGCTCCTTCGCGCAGGCCGGATCGACGCCATTGCCTTCGCGAGCGGGAGCGCGGCCCGCGGATTCGCCTCGTTGTTCGGGGCACAAGCTGGAGCGCTTGCGGGAGCGACGCGCACCGTGTGCATGGGAGAAACCTGCGCCGCGGCCGCCCGGGTCGCCGGCCTGCGAGTCGATGCCGTAGCGGCTGGCGGATTTCCCGATCTCGTTCGATCGCTGGAATCGGTATTGAACGTTCCCTGAGATGGCCAGCCGGGCTCCTGTGCGTTACCTTGGCGGCAAGATGCCCGACCGGCCCAGTATACTTGTCGTCGAGGACGACGACGATTGCCGCATGGTGCTTGCCGATCTATTGGAAATGTCTGGGTATTCGGTCATTTCCTGCGGCGAGGCGCACCGGGCTGTGGAGCTCGCCAAACAGAACGCGCTCGCGCTCGTGCTGGTCGACTTCATGATGCCGGACGCGGATGGCGGCTGGCTCGTCCGCTCCCTGCGCGCGCAGGGCGGGTCGCTTGCCGAAGTGCCGGTGGTCCTCACCACCGGCTCGAGCGCGGGCCGCGAGATCGCCGAATCGCTCGGCGTCCGCTCTCTAGAGAAGCCGTTCGACATGAACCGGCTCCTGGAGCTGGTTCGATCGCTCGCGCCTTCGCCGGAGGAGCGGGCTTCGCCTGCGACGGGCGGAGGCCGAAGGCCACAGCATTGATCGTGAAGCGTCCGCTCGGCCTCGAAGCGATCATCGACTACAAGCTTACGAAAGCCGTCGTCGAGTTGATTCTCGGCCTGCTTCTCGTCATCGGTCTCGTGCGCGGTGCTGAAGCGATGTCCGCGACCTTCGCGCAGGTGATCCTCGATCACGCGAGCGGCGCCTGGGCGCTCCGCGTCGCGACCATCATCGTCCTCACCGGCACTTCGGGACACGTGAAGATCGCCGCCGCCGTGGCCATCGCGGATTCGGTGCTCTCCGCCGTCGAGGGCCTCGCGCTGCGAGCCGGCCGGTGGTGGGCGCCCTGGCTGGTGGTCATCGCCACGGGCTCGCTCATTCCAGTCGAGATCTGGGAGATCATCCGCAAGCCGAAACCGGTGCGCGGAGCGATCCTGATCATCAACTGGGCGATCCTCGTCTACCTGCTGCGGATCGCGCTGCGCGAGCACCGCGAGCGCGTCGCCCATCAGGTGGCGCGCGAATAGAGCCCGTAGACCGCGCCCCAGCCGATCGCCAGCATGATCAGGAAGACGAGGATGGCGACTCGCTCGAGCCACCGGATCGCGCTCTTGCTGACGGCGATTCCCCATCCCATGGTGAAGAACGACCAGACGCCGTTCGCCAGGTGGTAGGCGATGGCGAGGATGCCGAGGATGTAGACGAGCAGCGTCGGGGTGTAGAAGCGCATCTCGTGCGCGATGTCGGCGAACACCTCGGCGTGCCCCTCGAAGAATCGCGGCTGCGCCCAGGCGAGCCAGAGATGGGCGCCGAGGAAGGCGAGCAGTCCGACCGCCGAGGCCCGCTGGAGCCAGTAGCGGAGGCTGCCGAAGTACCGCGCGCTGCTACCGCGCGTGCGGAACATGCGGACGATCCCCCAGACGGTGTGCCAGAGAAGGGGGACGAGCACGACGGTCATGGTGAGCGCGGTGCTGGCGGCGCTCGAATGGCCGGTGACCGCGGTCTGCCATGCTTGCGCGCCGTTGTAGGCGGCGAGGTTGTTCCAGAGGTGGTTCGCGGTCCACACCCCGAGGGGCAAGAGGGCGAAGAGCGATCCGAGCCGTGAGACGACGAAAGTCCGCGCCACCTCTCGCGCCGCCGGAGGCGCGCTGCGGTCGGGCTGATCGGAAGTGAGAGGCAACGCCACCGTGCATCCTCCTTGCGTGCTCGGGGAAAGGAAGGACCTTCAGGGGAGGATTACATTGGCCATCGAGGCGCAGAACTTGCTCTTGAAATTGCCGAAGAATTCGTGCGCGAGCTGATCGGAGCCCAGGATGGCGACGTCGAAGCTTCCCTTGGCCTCGCCGCCATTGCCCGAGTTGAGCTGGGAGACGCTCATGATTCCCTGCTGGGTGAGTGCGGGGAATCCGATCGCCGAGTTGGTCGTCCCCCCGTCGGGGAGAGGCAGGTCGACGACGATCTCCGCGTTGGCATTGTTCACGCCCGGCGCGAACGAACCGAGGCTCTCCTGCGGGATGAAGAGGAGCAGCGTCGTCGCCACCCCGTAGGAGGTGCGGAAGAAATCCGGATGTTGCGCCAGTTTGTCGCAGAGTCCCGGCGTGTCGCTGAGGAGAATTACCGACATCGGTATCTTGGTGTTCTGGCCGGTGTCCACCTGGGCATTGCCGTGGATGGCGCTCCGCACCTCGGGGATGATGGCGCCCGTGAAGGCGCCGTAGACGATGCTGTCGGGAGGGCCGCATCCGCACAGCGCGACCGCGAGCGTGACGAGGATTGTGGCGAAGCGCATGTGGTGACCGACCCTAGCATGTAACGACGGGTGAAAGCCGTTGCACGACGTTGCCGCGACCGGTACAGGTCGCGCATGCCGTGGGACGAGATCAAGGGTCAGGAAAGTTCCGTCTCGTTCCTCCGAACGGCGCTCGAGCGAGGCCGGCCCCACCACGCGTATCTGTTCGCCGGACCAAAGGGCGTCGGCAAGGAGCTTCTCGCTCGCCTCTTCGCGCAGGCGGCGAACTGCGAGGCCCCCGAAGAGCGCCGGCCTTGCGGCGTCTGTCCCGGGTGCTCCGCCATCCGGCGCGGCGTGCATCCCGACGTCACCTGGGTCCTGCCGCAGGCGGAGGCCGTCGCCCGGGGGCTCGTGTCCCGGGGCGATCTGGAGGCCGCGCCCTCGCGAGAGATCCGCGTCGACGAGGTGCGGGCCCTTTCCCGCCGGCTCTCCCTCGCCCCCGCCATCGGCCGGCGCAAGGTGGCCATCGTGACGCCGGCGGAAGCGCTCAACGAGCGGGCCCAGAACACGCTCCTCAAGACCCTGGAGGAGCCTGCCGCCGTCACGACCTTCGTCCTCGTCTCCTCGGAGCCCGATTCCCTCCTCGCCACGGTCCGATCGCGCTGCCTCCGGGTCCAGCTGACTCCGCTTCGCGCGGAGATCATCGAAGCGCTGCTCGTCGAGCGGGGCGTTCCCGCGGCCGAGGCGAAGCAGAGGGCGGCCCGGGCGGGCGGATCGCTCGGCCGCGGTCTGGCGCTGGATGCGGAGGAGCTGACGCGGCGGGAAGGTCTCGTGCGCGAGCTGGAAAGGGCGGCTTCCGCTCCCGACGAGCGCCAGGCGCTCGATCTGGCGGAGGCGCACGGCGAGCGCGAGGCGGCGCACGAGGTCGCTGGCATCGCCCAGCAGTGGACCCGCGATCTGCTCGTCTGCCAGGCGGGAGGAGCCGTCGACGCGAACGAGCTGGGAGAGCTCGCCCAGAAGGTCGCCTCCCAGAACCCGCCCGGCCGGCTCCTCGAACAGGCGGCAGCCTGCGCAGACGCGCTCGAAGCGCTGGACCAGAATGGCAACGGGCGGCTGCAGCTCGAGCGGCTCCTCTTGCGGATGCGGGAGATGCGACGTGGCTGACCTGTCCGAGCTGCTCGAAGGGGCCCGCTCCGGCAAGGGACACGCCGTCTATCTCGTCGAAGGCGACGAATACCTGGCGAAGAGCGCCGCTCGCGACCTCGCGGAAGCCCTCGTTCCCGAGCACGACCGGGCGCTGAACCTCGTCGTGGTGGACGCTTCCGCGGGGGCCCGCGAGGTCGCCTCGCACCTCCTCACCGTCGCCATGTTCGCCGCCCCGAAGGCCGTGGTCGTCGAGGGCGCGGAAGCATTCGCGACCGAGGTGGATGCGGAGCGCGAGCTCGGTCGCGCACGGGAGTTGTGGCAGGCGAAACGCCAGCGGGACGCCGCGCGGCGGCTTCTGAAGCTCTTGGCCGGCGCGGGATGGCAGCTGAGCGATGCGGCGTTCGGTGCACGCGGCGCGGCCAGCGCGGCGAAGTGGCGCAAGGAGGTCGGCGCCGCGCCCGAAGAGAGCGACAAGGGATGGCTGCAGGAGCTGGCCGGATATGCCGAGGCGCAGCGGTTGCAGGCTCCTCCCGACGACGTGGACGTTCTGGTCAGCGCCGTCGAACGGGGCCTGCCGCCGCGGACGCATCTCATCCTCGTCGCCGAGGGGCTTCCCCAGAAGCATCCGCTCGCGCGCCTCGCCGCCACCAAGGGCGCGGTCCTGCGACGCAAGGCAGAGCGGCGCGGCCGGACCATCGACACCCTCGACATCAGCGAGGTGGTGCAGGAGGTCCTCGGACCTCTGCGCAAGCGCCTCTCCCGCGAGGCGGAGCTGGAGCTGAAGCAGCGGCTCGGCGACGACCTGCGGCTCCTCGCCAACGAGGTTGGCAAGCTCGCCATCTACGCCGGCGACCGGGCGCTCATCGGGCGCGAGGATGTCGAGGCCATCGTCGCCCCGGTGCGCGAGGAGGAGTTCTTCGCCGTCTCGGAAGCGGTGCAGGAAGGAGATCTCGGACGAGCGCTCTCGCTGCTCCACGACGAGCTGCGCCGGACCCAGAACGCCACATCGGTGGTGCTCCCGTTTCTCGGAGCGGTCGCCGGGGCCGTGCGGCGGGCTCTCGCCGATCACGCCCGCTACGCCTCGATCCCGCAGGCGGCGGGCCCCCGCGAAATCCCTTACAACGAGTTCCAGCGCAGCGTCTTTCCGGCCGTCGAGGCGGAGCTCGAGGAGAAGGGGCAGAAGGTCCCCAACCCGTTCGTGGCCTGGCTCGGCTACAAGCGTTCGCGGCGCCGCCCCCGGAGCCACTGGCGCCGCTCGCTCGTGCTCTGCGCGGAGGGAGACTTCGCGTTAAAAACAGGGGCGGATCCGCGACTCCTCGCCGAACGGCTGCTGACGCAGATCTGCGGAGCGCGATAAGAGAAGATCGATAACGATGGCCGCCCGCACCCTCGTCACCATGGCCCTGCCGTACGCGAACGGCAGCCTCCACCTCGGCCACCTGGTCGAGGCGGTGCAGACCGACGTGTACGTCCGCGCGCTCCGGGCGGCGGGCGAAGAGGTGGCCTTCATCTGCGCCGACGACACGCACGGAACCCCCATCGAGGTGAACGCCGCTCGCGCGGGCATTCCGCCCGAGCAGTTCGTGGCCCGCTTCCACGCCGAGCACTCCGCGAACTACCGCGCCTTCGAAGTGCTGCACGACATCTTCTACACGACGCACTCTCCGGAGAACGAAGAGCACGCGGTCCGTATTTTCCGGGCCCTCGACGCGGACGGCGCGGTCGAGCGGCGCCCGGTCGAGCAGCTCTATTGCGAGATCGACAAGCGGTTCCTGCCCGATCGCTTCGTCAAGGGCGAGTGCCCGAAGTGCGGCGCCAAGGATCAGTATGGCGACGCCTGCGAGGTTTGCGGGAGCACCTACGAGCCGACCGATCTGAGGAATCCCTACTGCGCGCTCTGCAAGGAAGCTGGCAGGGGAGAAGTTCCGCCGGTGCGGCGCACCTCGATGCACTACTTCGTCCGGCTCTCGAAGTACCAGGACTTCTTGCGAGGGTGGACTTCGGCTCCCGGGCATTTGCAACCCGAGGTGAAGCGCTCGATCGACGGCTGGCTGTCGGAGCCGCTCAAGGACTGGGATATCTCCCGCGACGCGCCCTATTTCGGGTTCCGCATCCCCGGAGAGACGGAGAAGTACTTCTACGTCTGGCTCGACGCGCCGATCGGGTACCTCTCCAGCACCGATCGCTGGTGCAAGGATCGCGGCGACAACCTCGACCGCTGGTGGGGGAAGGACGCCGACACCGACATCGTCCATTTCATCGGCAAGGACATCGTCTACTTCCACACGCTGTTCTGGCCGGCGATGCTGCACGCTTCCGGCTGGAAGGTGCCGGCCCACGTCCACGTTCACGGGATGCTCACGGTGGACGCCGCGAAGATGTCGAAGACGCGCGGCAACTTCTTCACCGTCGACGACTATCTCGCCGCCGGGCTCGATCCCGAGTGGCTCCGCTATTACTACGCCTCGAATCTCGGGCCGACGCCGAGCGACATCGACCTCTCGCTCCTCGAGATGAAGAACCGCGTGAACGGCGAGCTCTTGAACAATGTCGGGAACCTCGCCAACCGGGCCCTTTCCATCGTCTGGAAGAGCTTCGAGGGAAAGCTCGGCAAGCTCGCCGCCTCGCCGGAAGAGCTCTGGCAGATCTCCGCCATCGAGCGGAAGGTGGCGGGGCATTACCGCGCCATCGACACGCGCGCCGCGGTGCAGGAAGTGCTCGCGCTCGGAAGCCTCGCCAACGCGCGCCTGCAAGAGAAGCAACCCTGGAAGCTGCTCAAGACCGACCGCGCCGCGGCGCACGCCGAGCTCACCCTCGCAGTGAACGTGGCGCGCGTTTGCGCGCGGCTGCTGGCGCCCGTCGTTCCCCGATTCGCGAAAGGGGTCGAAGAACAGACGGGCGCGCCGCTCCGCTCTGGCGATTCCGGCTGGCTCGAGGAGACGCAGATCCGCGAACCGAAGCCGCTCGTACGGCGGGTCGAGGACGAGGACCTCGAGAAGCTTTCGGGAAAGTTCGTCGGCCGGACGGCGGACGCGCCTTCCAAGGAGCCCGCGAAGGGCGCTGCGCCCGCGAAGGAATCCGCGACCGCGACGGCGCCCGCCCCGGCAGCCGGCAGCTCGGAGATTTCCATTGACGAGTTCGGCAAGATGGATCTCCGCGCCGGCAAGGTCCTCGCCTGTGAGCGGATCCCGAAATCCGACAAGCTCCTCAAGCTGACCATCGATCTCGGCGAGGGCGCGCCCCGGACCGTGGTGAGCGGCGTCGCGCAGGCGTACGCTCCCGAGGAGCTCGTCGGCAAGACCGTCGCGGTGGTGGCCAATCTTCCCAAGAAGCCGCTGCGCGGCGTCGAGTCGCATGGCATGGTGCTCTTCGCCACGGGCGGCAAGCGGGGCCTCATCGCGGTGGAGATCGGCGAGGACGTTCCGCCCGGCGCGAAGGTGAAGTGATGGGTCTCTTTTCCTGGCTGAAGAAGAAGCCCGCGGTGGAAGGGGAGCCCCCCGCCGTCGAGGAGCGCGCCGAGACGACGGCGGAGGTCGCAGAGGCGCTCGACTCCCACAACGGCGCGGTCAGAGTGGATGCGGCGCGGGCGATGCTCGATCGCGCCCGCATGGGCGACGCGGAAGCCGCGCAGGCGCTGGCGGGGCGCATGGACGACCTGCTCTCCGACGACGAGCCTTCGGTCCGCACCACGGGGCTTTCCGCGCTGCGCGTGCTGCGCTCGAGGGAGCTGTTCGAGCAGCACCAGAGCACGGTGCTCGCGCTCCTCGCCGATCGCGTTGCGCAGGTGCGCACCACCGCGGTCTGGTCGGCGGCGAGCATCCCCTCTGACACCGCCCGCACGCAGGTCCGTGCCGTGCTCTCTTCCGACGAGGAGCCGCTCCGCTTCGCGGCGGCCTGCGCGCTGAGCGAGCTCGGCGACCCTGCCGCGGTGCCCGAGCTCACTTCCGCTCTGCGCGAGGACCACCGGCGGCAGGAAGCTCTCTCCGCCCTGCTGGCGCTCGGGGATCCGGGCGCGCTCCCTCACGTGTCCGCGCTCTTCGAAGAGGAATCGCTGGGCGAGCTCGATCGCACGCTCGCCGCCGCCGTGCTGCACCGGCTTGGCGACGCTCGCGGCGGAGAGCACCTCTGCGCCCGCATCGGCGAAGGGAGCGACGATGCGCCGATCGCGGCGGAGTGGGCTGGCCGCCTCCGCGTCGCCGATGCCATTCCGCCGCTGGAGGAGGTCGCGGAGCGCGAAGGAGATCCGTCGCGCGGCGCGGCGCTGCGCGCGCTCGGACGGTTGCAGGCGCCGGGGGCCGAGGATCGGCTGCTCGCGCTCGTGCGATCCGCGGAAGAAGCCGAGGACCTCAGGATGGACGCTGCCGAGGGTCTCGCGGAGCTGGGAACTCCCCAGGCGATGGAGGCGCTCGAGACGCTGTCCCGCGAAGAAGGCGAGCTGGGATCTCTTTGCCGCGAGCTCGTGGCCGAAGTCGCAGAGAGCCGGCGATCGCAAGAGCGGAAAGATGCCGGTGCGGGCGGTTGAACGATGCTCATCGACGCGCACGCCCATCTCGATTTCGCGGATTACGGCTCCGATCTGCCGGCGGTGATCCAGCGCGCCAGGGACGCTGGGCTCGTGCACGTGGTCCTGGTCGGACAGTGGGGCGAGGGTTCCGGAATGGCGTCGGCGCGGGCCGCGCTGGAGCTGGCACGGACCGATCCGGGCTTCTTCAGCGCCACCGCCGGAATCCATCCCCACGACGCCGCCCGTGCGACGGCCGGCGACCTCGCCGAGCTCGAGGCGATCTGTGCCGATTCGAGCGTGGTCGCGGTGGGAGAATGCGGGCTCGACTACCACTACGACCGGTCACCGCGCGAGGTGCAGCGCGAGCGGTTCGCGGAGCAGATCCGGCTCGCCAAACGGCTGCTGAAGCCGCTCGTTGTGCACACGCGGGAAGCCGACGAGGACACCGCTGCCCTTCTCGAGCAGGAGCTAGGGCCGCAGGGCGGCGTCGTGCATTGCTTCACCGGGGACTGGAAGGCGGCGCAAAGGTACCTGGGCCTTGGTCTGCATATCAGCCTGAGCGGGGTGCTCACCTTCAAGGCGGCGGACGCCCTGCGGGACGCCGCGCGGCGGATTCCGCTCGAGCGCTTGCTCGTAGAGACGGACTGCCCGTTCCTCGCGCCGGTGCCGCACCGTGGTAAGCGCAACGAGCCTGCCTATGTAGCATTCACTGCCACCCGGCTTGCCGAGCTGCGCGGGGAGTCGCTCGGGGAAATCGAGCGAGTGACGACCGCCAACGCGCGGCGGGCACTTCATCTGAATAACGGGCCCCCCTCCGGTATCCAAGGAACGCCATGACCAAGCTCATCGCCGCCGTCGCCCTCGCCGCAGGCCTTTCGACCGCCGCCGTCGCCGCGCCGAAGACCGAGACCATGAAGGTGTCCGGTTGGCACTGCGCCGGCTGCTCCGCCCGCACCGAGTCCGCCCTGAAGGACCTGAAGGGCGTGACCACCGCTTCCGCCGACAAGAAGAAGCAGGAAGTGACGGTGACGTACGACGATTCGAAGGTGAAGCGCGCCGACCTGGAGAAGGCGGTCGCCGACTCCGGCTTCACGGTCGAGAAGTAGCGCTCCGGCCTGGGCTCCCGCTCAGGCCTCCCAGCTCAGCCATTCGTCGGTCATCGGCGTGGTTTCCTCGTCGGTCGTCTTCCAGCGTCCACGCCATTCGACAACATCCCAGCCCCGGCGCACCGCCTCGGAACGGAACGCCGGCTTGGGATTGACGACGACGGGATGCCCTACCTCCTCGAAGAGAGGGGTATCCGCGACCGAGTCCGAGTAGAGGAACGAACGGGAGGCGTCGATCCCGTGGCGGGCGAGAATTTCCTTCACGCGCTCGCGCTTTCCTTCCTTGAAGACGATGGGCGCGACCAGCTCCTCGCTGGAGAGGCCCTCGCGGATGATCGCGCGCGTGCCGACTGCTTCGTGGGCGTGGAGGAACTGCCCGATCTCGTCGATGATGAACTGCGGCGAGCCCGAGGCCACGACGATGAGGTGGCCGAGGAGCAGGTGCCTGCGCACCGTTCGCAACCCGCTCTGGGTGATGCGCTTCTTCACGTGCTTATCGAAGCAGCGGCGGGCGAGCTCGCGGAGCCGGTCGGCCCGCAGCCCCTGCTGGCAGCGGCTCCCCAACGCGACCATGTCCGCCTCGCTGAGGCGCTTGCGGGCGTAGTCGTAGAGCGCGCGGGGCACCTGGCTTCGCACGGCGGGCGCCATCTCGCGATTCGAGTAGAGGTACCAGGTGAAGATGGTTCCGGCGTTCCCGTCGAGGAGCGAGTCGTCGATGTCGAAGACGGCAGCGGTGCGCTGGAAGGGTTGCATCATCCCTCCCCGGTCTCGTAAAGGCCCGGACCGCGGAAGCGCCTCGCGTCCGGCGCCCGCGGCTCTCCGTTCCAGGAGGGCAGCTTGAAGAGATGGCGGTCGTATAGCCGCTGGTATTCGGTGAAAGGCCCCGCGGCGGGGTCGCGGGAGAAGATGGCTCCGAAGGCGGCCATCCTGCTGTCCAGCTCGTCGAGGGCATGGACGACGAGCGCCTCCAGCGTCTGCGGCTCCTTGGGGCTGCCGTGCTCGAGCTGTCCGTGGTGCGATGCGACGAGGTGGACGAGGTGCATCTGCAGCTCGCGGGGGAATCCCTCGATTCGCGCAGCGCGCTCGTGGATGAGCTGGCAGGCGAGCACGATATGGCCGACGAGGCGTCCCTCGTCGGTGTAGACGAAGCCCTCGCCCTCGCGGGTCAGCTCGCGGACCTTGCCGAAGTCGTGGAGCAGGCAGCCCGCGGTGACCAGGTCGCGGTCGAGCTGCGGGTAGTGATCGCAAACCCGCCAGGCGAGCTGCAGGATCGAGAGCGTGTGCTCGCACAGTCCCCCGGCCCAGGCGTGGTGGATGGTCTTCGCGGCCGGTGCGACCCGGAACGCGAGGCCCAGCTCAGGATCGTCGAGCAGCCCGAGCAGGAGCTCGCGGACGTGCCGGTCGCGAACCTCGGCGCAGAATCGCCGGACCTGCCCGAACAGATCGTCGGGGTCGAATCTCGAGTCGGGGACGTCCCGCTTCCGGAGGGCGACGACATGTCGATCCATGCCTGAGTGCTGTAGCACGGCGGTCCGACAACGGGTCCGCGGGGCTACGCGTCCGATTCCTCTTCCTCGACTGGCGCTGCCCGTCCCGCCTTCTTCTTCGCCTTCTCGGCTTCCTCGGCGGCGATCTCCTCGGCCGGCCGCGGCTCGATCGTGTAGTCGGTGATCTTTCCTTGCGCCTTGAGCGCGCGAAGGCCCGTGTCGAGGGCCAGCCAGCGCGACTTCGCTCGCACCTTGATGACGATGGGAGCGGCGGGGCGTTTGATGAGGCTCACCGGATCGAACTCGCCGGAGAGGATGCTGACGGACCAGTTCGCCTCGAGGTCCGAGTCGACGCGGACGTTGCACTCCTTCCCCTCCCAGATCGCCTTCGCCATGGCGCCTGTTCTACCAGAAGGGGCGCTGCCTCAGTGGGGGACCGCGCGGACCGCGCCCGCGTTGGGAACGGCGCGCTTCGCGATGCGCGGGGCGTGGGACTGGATCCAGAGCGCCGCGAGGAGCCCGAAGACCATCATCGCGAGGGTGATGTAGAGCAGCCTGCGGTTGTCCTTGCGGCCTTGCTCGCGCATCGAGCTGATGCCCGGAAGCTGGCCTGCTGGAATCCAGCGGCTTTGCCCCTCCCGGCGCACGAGGTCGTCGGCGGCGATGATCCCGCTCTGGTACAGCTTGAGAAATTCCTTCTGGGAGCCGACCGTCAGTTCGCCGCCGGCGTGGCGCACGTCGAGCTTCATGGTCGACAAAAATGGCGACGGCCTGCCCGCTCGGCAACCAAGCATGACACGTTGCGGTGCGAAATTGATTGCGCGGTGTTCACCGTCCAACGCGCGGACGGATACGCACTTCGCCGCGCCGCGCCTTGCGGGTTTTTGCGTAAAGGTGCGTAATGTCTGGATTCCGAAAGTCGGCAGAAGGGTTGCAACGCGCTGACCAGCGCAGGCCACCGCCGAGGTACACCGTGCCCGATAGTCTCGTCTCGCAGTCGGAAGAAACTCCCAGAGCAACCGGAGACCGCGCCGCGGCCGCCCGGATCCTCGCTCGGAGCTTCTACCGAGAGCTTCGCGAGAACGGTTACACCGCGAGGCAGCTGCTGTCCCTCTCCACCGAGCTCATCGAGCTCGTGACGCAGGATCTCCAGCGCGAGCGCCAGGAAGGCGTGAGCGTCCGCGTCGCCTAGAGTCGTTCCGAAAACATCGAGCAGGCGAGCGGGCCGGGGATAGGGCCCGTTCGCCTTTTTCGCCGCTTGACGCTGCGGATCGCGGAGCCTATGTAGCCCCTCCGAAACGGAGGCTTCATGGCTCGGATCGCGATCAACGGCTTCGGACGGATCGGCCGCAACATCCTCCGCGCCGCCATCAAGCGCGGCGCGAACTTCGACGTCGTCCACATCAACGACATCGACAAGCCCAAGACCCTCGCCCACCTCTTCAAGTTCGACTCGGTGCACGGGATCTTCGAGGGCAAGGTGGAGGCGCTGGAGGACGCCATCGTCGTCAACGGCAAGAAGATCGCGGTCACCGCCAAGCGCGATCCCTCGGAGCTGCCCCACAAGCAGCACGGCTGCGACATCGTGCTGGAGTGCTCGGGCCGGTTCACCAACCGCGTCGACGCGCAGAAGCACATCGCGGCCGGCGCGAAGAAGGTGATCATCTCCGCTCCGGCCAAGGGCCAGGATTTCACGGTCGCCTTCGGCATCAACCACGAGAAGTACGATCCGAAGAAGCACGAGGTGATCTCCAACGCGTCGTGCACGACCAACTGCCTCGCGCCCATCAGCAAGGTGCTTCTCGACAATTTCGGTATCGAGCGCGGGTTCATGACCACCGTGCACAGCTACACGAACGACCAGCGCATCCTCGACCTGCCCCACGAGGACCTGCGCCGGGCGCGCGCGGCGGCGGTCTCCATGATCCCGGCTTCGACCGGCGCGGCGAAGGCGATCTACGAGGTGATCCCCGAGCTCAAGGGCAAGCTCAGCGGGACCGCCATCCGGGTCCCGACGCCCAACGTCTCCATCGTCGACCTCACCGTCGAGCTCTCGAAGAAGGCGAGCGTCGACGACATCCACAAGGCGATGCGGTCGGCCGCCGAAGGAAAGATGAAGGGCGTTCTCCAGTACAACGACGAGCTCACTGTCTCGGTCGACTACAACGGCAACCCGCATTCCTCGATCTACGATTCGACGCAGACGGCGGTGACCGAGAGCGGGAGCCTGGCCAAGGTCTTCGCCTGGTACGACAACGAGTGGGGCTTCTCCAACCGCATGGTGGACGTGGCGCTCCTCGTCGAATCGAAGCTCTGAGGCAGGCCGCATGGTCCGCTCGGTCGAGGATCTCGACGTCGCGGGCAAGCGCGTCTTCGTGCGCGTCGATTTCAACGTTCCCCTCGACAAGAAGACGGGGGCGGTGAAGGACGACGCGCGCATCCGCGCCGCGCTCCCCACCATCCGCCATCTCGTCGGCAAGAAGGCGAAGACCATCCTCGCCTCGCATCTCGGGCGGCCGGACGGCAAGGTGGTCCCGGAGATGTCGCTCGTGAACGTCGGCGAGCGGCTCTCGCAGCTCTTGAACCAGGACGTGCTCTTCGCGGACGACTGCGTCGGCGACGGCGTGCGCAAGCTCGTCTCGCAGATGAAGGAAGGGCAGGTGGTCCTGCTCGAGAACCTGCGCTTCCACCCCGAGGAGGAGAAGAACGACGAGGACTTCTCGCGCAAGCTGGCGCAGCTTGCCGAGGTCTACGTGGATGACGCTTTCGGCACCGTCCACCGCGCTCACGCCTCGACGGTGGGGATGGTCAAGTTCGTGCCGCAAAAGGGCGCCGGATATCTGGTGCTGGCGGAGCTGAAGTTCCTGCAGCCGCTCATCTCCGGCGCCAAGAAGCCGTATCTCGCGCTCCTCGGCGGCGCCAAGGTCAGCGACAAGATCAAGGTGATCGAAAACTTGATGGCGCGCGTCGATGCGCTGCTCATCGGCGGAGCGATGGCGTACACGTTCCTCGCCGCGAAGGGGATCGGCGTGGGATCCTCGCGGGTGGAGAAGGACAAGATCGATCTCGCCCGGCGGATTCTGGAGAAGGCGGAGAAGTCGCGGGTGCAGATCCTCCTGCCCCACGATCATGTAGTGGCGCAGGAGCCGAAGGGCGGTGTGCCGACGAAGATGGTGGGCGATCCGATCCCGGACGGCTGGCTCGGACTCGACATCGGTCCCAAGACCGTCGAGGCATACAAGCAGCGGATCACCTCGGCCGCGACGGTGTTCTGGAACGGCCCGATGGGCATGTTCGAGACTCCCGAGTACGCAACGGGCACCCGGGCCATCGCGCAGGCGCTGGCCGAGGCGACGGCTCGCGGCGCCATGACGGTGGTGGGCGGCGGAGACAGCGCCGCGGCGATCGCCGAGATGGGGCTCGCGGACAAGGTGAGCCATGTCTCCACGGGCGGCGGCGCCTCGCTGGAGTTCCTCGAAGGACGCGAGCTGCCCGGTGTGAAGGCGCTGGAGGGCTGATGGCGCGGCGCAAGTTCGTCTGCGGCAACTGGAAGATGCACAAGACGGGGCAGGAGGCGTTGCAGCTCGTCAAGGATCTCGTGCAGCGTCTCTCCGGGGCGTCCGCGCAGGTCGGCATCGCGCCGCCGTTCACCGCGGTCGCGCAGGTGAAGTGGGCGCTTTCCCAGGCCAGATCGCCGCTCCAGCTCTTCGGGCAGAACTGCCATCATGAGAAGCAGGGTGCCTTCACCGGCGAAGTGAGCGCCCTGATGCTGAAGGACGCGGGATGTGACGGCGTCATCCTCGGCCACAGCGAGCGGAGGCAGCTGTTCGGGGAGACCGACGAGGGCGTCGCGCGCAAGGTCAAGGCGGCGCTCGCGGAAGGGCTCCATCCCATCGTTTGCGTCGGGGAGACGCTGCAGGAGCGCGAGGCCGGGCGGACCTGGGAAGTGGTGTCGCGTCAGATGCGCGCCGGCCTTGCAGGGCTGGACACGGGCGCGGTGCAGAAGCTCACCATCGCGTACGAGCCGGTCTGGGCGATCGGGACGGGGCGCAACGCCACCGCAGCCCAGGCGCAGGAAGTGCACGGGCAGATCCGCGGCCTCTTGCGCGAGCTGGGCGGCGCGGCGGCGGCGGACGCGGTGCGAATCCAGTACGGCGGATCGGTGAAGCCGGACAACGCTGCGGAGCTGCTCGGGCAGCCCGACGTCGACGGAGCGCTAGTCGGCGGGGCCTCTCTGAAGGCGGAGGACTTCGCCAAGATCGTCGAGGCCGCGCGGTAGCTCCCTGCTCCGATGCCGCCGCTCGATGGCACCGTGATCGGCTTCCAGCGCTGGGACCGGCTGCTCTTCCTGCACTTCGAGGTTCCCGCAGAGGCGCTGCGCGCGCTCGTGCCGCCGCGGCTCGAGCTCGACACGTACGAAGGCCGCGCGTTCGTCAGCGTCACTCCTTTCACGGTGGTAGGCGCGCGGCTCCGCGGAGCACCGCCGATTCCGGGAATCGCCCGGTTCGACGAGCTCAACGTCCGGACGTACGTGCGGAACGGCGAAGAGGGTGCGGTCTGGTTCTTCAGTCTCGACGCGGCGAGCCTGGCGGCGGTGGCCATTGCACGCGCCACCCTCCGCCTGCCGTACTGCTACGCGGGCATGCACCGCAGCGAGGATCGAGGCCTGTTCCGCTACGACTCGGTTCGGGTCCTCCCCGCCCCCCAGGCGACCTTCTCCGGCTCCTGGTCGGTCACCGGAGCGGCTGCTCCAGCCGGGCCGGGAACGCTCGCACATTTTCTCTGCGAGAGGTACGCGCTGTTCTCGCGCGCCTTCGGATCGAAGCTGTTCCGCGTCCGCGTCCGCCACCCGCCCTGGCAGCTCCAGCCCGCGGAGGACGTGCGTTTCGCCGAGACCCTCGCGCAGGCGGACGGCTTGCCGCCGCTCGGCGCGCCGGTGCTCGCGCAGTACTCCGAGGGCGTCGACGTGGAGTTCTTTCCGCCGGCGCTCGTCTAGCGAGGCGGCGCCGCGGCCGCGCTGCAACGGATCGTGGCGCGGCGCCCTTCCTCAGGTCTGTTGGCCCAATGCCCGAAGCGTCGGCTCCACCGTCGCGACCATCGAGAGGGTGAAAGACCACACGGTGATCCAGACGAGGACGAAGAATGCCGGCTTGACCCATGACTTGATCGGCTCCATAGGGATTCCTGCATAGGTTTGAGATGACGTAGGACCGCGTTCAAATGCCTTCCGCTTCTTGGAAAATGCACCTCCTTTCGTTTCGCAAACGAAGCCATGCCCGGGAACGTGTGGCCGCGTTCCCCGTCCTGCTCGGCCTATCGAAGCGAAAAGGCCGAGCGGCTTTCGCCACTCGGCCTCGGGAGCGCGCGCTGCGCGTTCCTCAGACGTCCGGTGGCTTTGACATCCGGGCCAGCCCGAGCATGAGCGGGTTGGTGAGCTCGCCCGGGATCCGGATCTGCCAGATTTTGTCGATGCAGCGCGCCATGGGATCCATCCGATTTGCGAAATCGTAGCAGCCATTACCAGAACGAATGAATGCCGTCAAGCTTCGATCTCCAGTTCCAGCAAAGCGGAGCTGAGGCTCTTCCCGTGCGCGTCGAGGGAGAGCGAGGTGGTTACGCCGCCCGCCAGCGCACGCTCGCACACGAACTGCAGCGCATGCAGGTGGGGCAGCTCGAATCGGCGCACTTCGCCGAGAGCGATCCCGGCCAGATGCTGCCTCACTGCGCTGGCCGTCACCTGCTCGCGCAGGAGCAGAAAGTCCTCCGGACGATAGGCGATGACGGAGAGGATCGACGTATCGCCCTTGTCGCCGGCGCGGCCGTGCGCGAGCTCGTGCAGCTTGCGTCTCATGGGTTGCTCTCGAAAAGGGTGAGCTGCGGGATCGCACGGTCTCGCGGGATGAAGCAGGAGACGATGCCGACCTGCTCGTGGACGTACTTGCGGGCTCCGCCGCCGCCAGCCGGGCCGTTGGTGTAGAGCGCCTCGACCTCTTCGCCGATGCGGGAAGCCTCCTCTCTCGTCTGGCAGCGCGCCGCGACCCGCAGGCGCACTTCATAGGGACGGTCGCCGGTGAAGAACGAACGGCCCTGCAGCGACGTCCTGCCGATGAGGTCCAGGCGAACCTCCACGCCGTGCAGGCGCTCGCGCACGATGGCGGCGGCCAGCTCCGCCCGCCCGACGGCGTTCGTCCCCGCGTAGCCGATCTCGCCTTCGCCGACGAACCCCGCCCGATACCCGACGCTCACCTTGAGCGAGGCGGGGCGCGGGCTTCCCGTGGCGCCCGAGATGGCGACGCGGTCCGGCCCCGCGGCGTGCAGGCGCACCGTGGTGAAGTCGGCCACCACGTCGGGCGTGAGATAGGCGGATGGGTCCGTCACCTCGTAGAGGAGCTGCTCGGTGACGGTGGCGAGGTCGATGCGGCCTCCGGTCCCGTCGACCTTCCCGATGGAACCATTTCCCTGCTCGTCGACGTCGGCAAAGGGGAAGCCGAGCGTGGCGAGGCCCGGGACGTCCTTCCTGCCCGGATCGGCGAAGTAACCGCCAGTGACTTGCCCGGCGCATTCCAGAAGGTGGCCGATCACGGTGCCGCGCCCTACGCGAAGGGCATCGTCCGCGCGCCACGCGAAGCGGTGCATCATCGGAGCGACGAAGAGCGAGGGATCGGCGACGCGCCCGGTGACGATCACCTCCGCGCCGCTTGCCAGCGCCGGCAGCAGCGCCTCCGCGCCCAGATAAGCGTTGGCCGAGACGATCGAATCGTACTCGCGCAGCGGGCGGCCGGTTTCCAGTGCGGGCTGGCCCAGGTCGAGCGAGGCAAGGACGTCGTCTCCGGTCACCGCGGCGATGCGCAGGCGCAAGCCGAGCCGGCGGGCGATCTCGACGATCCGCCGGGCGGCGGCGAGCGGATTCGCCGCGCCCATGTTGGTGATGACCCGCACGCCGTTGCGCACGCACGGCGGCAGGAGCAGCTCCATTCGCCGCTCGAGCAGCGGGTCGTATCCGCCGTCCGGATCGCTGCGCCGCCGCAACTGCGCTAGCGCGATGGTGCGCTCGGCCAGGCACTCGAGCACGAGGTACTGGAGCCGTCCTCGTTCCGCGAGGATGACGGCGGGCTGGAGGCGGTCGCCGGAAAAGCCCGCGCCGGCACCGATCCGGAGCGTCTCCACCGTCAGTCTCCCCCGAGCGGATGGACCTCGGGGAAGAAGAGGTCGCGCACGGAAGCAGGGCGCCTCTTGACGCTGCCGATCTGATTCATGAAGACGGCCGTCTTGAAGACCTTTTCGGGCCGGAGCGTGTACTCGTAGTCGGGGTTGTCGATCATGCGGACGATGTCCTCGACGGTGTTCTTCTTGTCCTGGGCCTGCTCGAGATAGACCTTGGCCGCGGCCCGCTTGTCCTTGTTGATGGTCTGGATCGACTGCGAGAGCGCGTCGAAGAACGCCCGGTACGTCTTCGGATTCGCCTCGCGGAAGCGGCTCGAGGCGGTGATGACCAGGGCGGTGGCGCGGCCCCCGAGAATCTCGTACGAGGTGGTGACGGTCCTGACCCCCGGTACCTTGATCTCCTGCTCGTAGAATGGAGACGTGCTGAAGTGCGAGTTGACGCCGCCGGTGCCGCTCATGAGGGCGAGCATCGCGTCGGGATGCGAGAGTCCGATGGTGAAGGGATCGAGGCGCGCGTACTGGTCCTGGCCCCATGCCTTGGCTGCCGCCATCTGCAGGACGATCGCCTGCGTCGACACCTTGATGGAGGGCAGCGCGATCTTGTCCTTCTCGCTGAAGTCCTCGATCGACTTCACGGCGGCGTTCCGGGTGACGAGGTAGAGTGGGTACGTCGTCATCGCCGACATGCCCTTCACGACGCCGTTCGTCTTGTCCCAGAGCGTGATGAGCGAAGGCGCCCCGGTGGCGGCGAAGTGCACGCTCCCCGAGATGAGGCCGTCGTTGATGATGCTCGGGCCCGCGACCTTCGCCCAGTTCACGCGTAGCTCGGGCAGCCCCGCGGCCTTGGCGTGCTTCTCGACCAGCTTGTCCCGCTCCATCAGCATGAGTGGGAGAAAGCTCACCCCATACTGCTGGGCGACCTGGACCTCGTTCACTTCGGCAGAAACGGGAAAGGCAAAAGTGACGAGAACGCCTGCCAGCAGGAGTCTGCTCATGATCGGCACTGTAGAAAACCCGGCCGATCACCGCCAGCGGGTGAGGAGCGCTTCGCGATCGAACCACTTCACCGCAAGCAATATGAGCAATCCGTCGCTCACCGCAGTTCCCAGCGCGAACCACAGATAGAAGCTCGTACCGAGCGCGAGCCGCCCCATGATCTGTGCGACGACGAGGCCGAGCAGAGGCAGCACCGTCATCGCCGCCAGGTTCTGCGCGGCGCGCGAGTCGAGGACGCGGCAGCTCACCACCACGGCGAGCGCGTTGCCGAAGAGGGCGAGGAGGGGACAAAGCAGGAGGCAACCGAACAGCCAGCTCGCGTCGGGCATCGGGACGGGGCCCATGCGGCCCGCGGCGATGAGGTCGAGGCCCAGGCAGAGGAGGGCGGCGGCGACCCAGGTGACGGCGAGCGACGGGACCACCGCCGCGAGCGACTTGCCGAGGACGATCTCGGCGGTGGAGATGGGCGTGGCGAGGAGCGGCTCGAGAGTGCGCCGCTCGCGTTCCCCGCCCACCGATTGCGCCGCCATGAGGATGGGCAGGAACACGGGCATGACGAGGAACAGCGGCAGCCAGTTCTTGGCGACGGCCGCCACCAGCACGCCGATGAGACCGCCGGGCCCCTGCAGGTCGATCCTGTACACCTCGCGCAGCCAGTAGAGCGTCTCGGGCGGCGCGGCCCGATCGAGCCAGGCGACGAGCAGGAGCGGCACCGCCACCATTGCGGTGGGCAGGGAGAGCATCGACAGCACCAGAACGGGCGAGCGGCGCAGCTCGGTGAGCTCCTTCGAGAGGAGAAGGAAGGCGCCTCTCACGAGAGGAGTCCGCGGCCGCGCGCCTCGGCAAGGACGGCCATGTACGCTTCCTCGAGGGGATCGCGGACCGGCTGGACCGCGGCGACCCGCGCCCCGCAGGCGACCAGCGCGGCCACCACGTCGGGGACGCCGTCCAGCGCCGCAAGCTCGACGTGCAGGCGCAGGCCTTCCTGGGTGACCTCGCGTACCACGGGCAAGTTGCGCAGCGCCGGGGCGGCGCCCGCGCTCGGGGCAGCCAGATCGACGTGCACGCGTCCGCGCTGGACCGCGGCGACCTCGTGGATGGCGATGAGCCGCGTGGCCACGAAGGCGGCGCGCGCGCAGAGCCGCTCGACTTCGTCGAGATCGTGGGTGCAGAGGACGATGGTGCGGCCTTCCCGTCGCAGCTCGCCGACGACCGTCCGGACCTCGCGCGTCGCCTCCGGATCGAGACCGACGGTCGGTTCGTCGAGGAGCACGACCTCGGGCTCGTGCAACAGGGCGCGCGCGATCGCGAGCTTCTGCTTCATGCCGCGGGAAAGGGCCGCGAACGGTTTGTGGGCGTGGGCGGCGAGGAGGAAGCGTTCGAGGAACCGCGCCGATCGCGCGCGGGCATCGGTGCGCGAAAGCCCATAGAGCCGCCCGAAGTGCACCAGGTTCTCGTTCGCGTCGAGCCGGTCGTAGAAGCCGGGCAACTCGGTCAACAGGCCCACCTTCCTGCGCAACTCGCGCGAAGCCCCCTCGCGCGGCCGGATTCCGCAGCCGGCCACCGTCGCGGAGCCCTGGTCGGGACCGAAGAGGCCGGCCAGCATGCGCAAGGTCGTCGTCTTGCCGGCGCCGTTCGGTCCGAGAAGGCCGAAGCACTCCCCGGCTTCCACGGAGAACGACAAGCCCTCGACAGCGCGCCGGCCGGCGAACGACTTCGATAGGGCGCGGACGTCGATCGCGGGCATGGGTTACTCTTCACTGTACCTTGGCCCGGACGCGCGAATTCGACGAAGACCAGGTGCTGGACGCCGCGCTGCAGACGTTCCGGCGCAAGGGATACGAGGCCACCACCCTTCCCGATCTGCTCGAGGCCACGGGGCTTGCGCGGCAGAGCCTCTACAACGCTTTCGGCGACAAGCGGGAGCTCTTCCTCAAGAGTTTGCGCCGCTACGCCGACACCGAGCACGGAAGGATGGCGGAGATGCTGCGAAGCCTGCCCATCCGCGAGGCCATGGCCGCGATCTTCGAGAGCGTCCTCCGGAGCGCCGATCGCGAGTGTGGCTGCTTCCTCGTCAACGCCGCGAGCGAGCTGCTCCCGCGCGAGCCGGAAGTCGGTCGCATCGTGGCCTCGGCGATGGCGCGGCAGGAAAAGGCGCTCGCCGGGGCGCTCCGCCGGGCCGTGCGGAAGGGCGACCTCCGACTTCCGCCCAGGCGGATCGAGCAGACGGCCCGCTTCCTCATGGCGTCCCTGCAAGGCTTGATCGTGATGACCAAGGCGATGCCGCGATCGCGCGCCGGGCGGGACGCGGCGGCCATGGCGCTTCGCGCCATCGAGTGAGCAGCCGGCAGATTCTAGACCGTTGAGTCCATTTTCCGGTCCGCGCATCCCATCCCTTCGAAGTAGACCGACTGGTCTACAATGACAGGAGCGGGACATGGGCAAGCTGTCTGGCAAGATCGCGGTGGTCACGGGGGGAACGACGGGCATCGGCCTTTCCACGGCGCGCCTCTTCGCGGCGGAAGGCGCGAAGGTGGTTGTCACCGGCCGCAACGCCGAGACCCTGGGCGCGGCGCGCGAGGAACTGAAGGGCGTGGCCGAGGTGGTGCAGTCGGACGCGGGAGACCCCGCGCAGGTGCGCAAGCTTTTCGAGGAGATCGGCCGCCAGTACTCGCGCATCGACGTCCTCTTCCTCAACGCGGGCATCGCAAAGTTCGCGCCGTTCGCGGACTCGCCGGAGGCGCTGTTCGACGAGACCATCCGCGTGAACCTCAAGGGACCGTTCCTCGCCCTGCAAGCGGCGCTGCCTTATCTGAACAAGGGTGCCTCGGTCATCGTCAACACCACGGTCGGCACCGACCGCGCCATCGCCGGCGCTTCGGTCTACTCGGCGAGCAAGGCTGCCCTTGCCGCTCTCGCGCGAGGCGCCGCCGTCGAGCTGGCAAGCCGCGGAATCCGCGTCAACGCGGTCCAGCCCGGGCCCATCACCACGCCCATCTTCGGAAAGATGGACCTGACCGCCGACCAGCGGGACGCCTTTGCCAAGCGGATCACCGAGACGCTGCCTCTGGGGCGGTTCGGTTCCCCCGACGAAGTGGCGCGCGCCGCGCTCTTCCTCGCGAGCGACGACTCCGCCTTCGTCACCGGACACGAGCTGTCGGTGGACGGCGGCATGCTCGCCGCCTGAGTCCCGCGCGGTCAGACCTGCCGGTCGAGCCACATCGCCGCGACCGGCAGGCCAACTCCGAGCACCACCAGCGCGCTGCCGACGAGGTGCGGGGTCCCGATCGGTTCCGCGAAGAGCGCGATCCCGCAGGCGAGCCCGATGACCGGAACGAGCAGGCCGAAGCGGGCCACCTGCGCCGCTGGGTATTCCTTGAGCAGCCGGTTCCAGAGTCCGAACCCGCCCAGGGTGGCGCCGAAGGCGAGGTAGCCGACCGCCCCCCACGAGCGGGCGTCCATGGCGCTCAGGCTCGCCTCGATTGCACCCGGGCCCTCGACGATCCGGGAGACGGCGAAGAATGGGAGCGGCGGGATGAGCGCCGACCAGACCACGAAGGCGAGCCCATTCACCCGCCCGTACCGCGAGAGCGATCGGCTCACGAGGTTGCCGACCGCCCAGATGACGGCCGCGAGGACGGTGAGGACGAAACCCGCCAGTGGAAACGAGGCGCCGCTCTGCGCTCCGATCACGGCGAGCCCGATGGCGGCGACGAAAGTGCCCGCGAGCTGCGGCCGGCGCGGCCGCTCGCCGAACACCAGCGCCGCCAGCAGCACGGTGAAGAAGACCTGCGACTGCTGGACGACGGAAGCGAGCCCGGAGGGCATCCCGATCTTGATGGCGAGGAAGAGGAGCCCGAACTGGCCGAAGAAAGATGTGAGGGCGAATCCGGCGAAGACGCGAAACGGAAGCTGCGGACGGCGGACGAAGAAGATGGCCGGGAAGGCGGTGAACACCATCCGGAGCCCGCCGAGGACGAACGGCGAGACTCCACGCAGTCCCACCTTGATGACGGCGAAGTTGACGCCCCAGAGCAGAACGACGAGCAGGGCGAGCGCGACGTCGCGAGGGCGCAAGGCAGGCCCCTTGTACCGCGCCTGCGGCTAGCTCGCCCCGCGACCCGTGATCACCACCGGCACCGTCTTGAAGATGAGGTTGAAGTCGCCGGCCAGGGTCCAGTGATCGATGTACTGCATGTCGAGGTACATCCACTCCTCGAACGAGATCTGGTTGCGGCCCGAGACCTGCCAGATGCAGGTGAGGCCCGGGCGCACGGACAGCCTGCGCCGCTGCCAGGCTTCGTACTTCTCGACCTCGGAGGGCACCGGCGGCCGCGGCCCGACGAGGCTCATGTCGCCGCGCAGCACGTTGATCAGCTGGGGCAGCTCGTCGATGGAGTACTTGCGGATCACGCGGCCGATCCGGGTCACGCGCGGATCGTTCCTCATCTTGAAGACCGGCCCGGCCTGCTCGTTTCGCGCCGCAAGATGCGCCTTGCGCGCTTCCGCGTCGACGACCATGGAGCGGAACTTGAGCATGTTGAAACGCTTCCCGCGCAGGCCCACCCGCTCCTGGCGGAAGAAGAGCGGCCCGCGCGAGGTCAGCTTGATGCCGAGCGCCACCAGGATGAAGAGCGGAGTGAACAGCCACAGCGCCGCCGACGAAGCGACCACGTCGAACATCCGCTTCAGCGCGAAGGCGCCGGGCTGCGGGGCATGCGAGTGGTAATGGAGGTAGCCGTCGCTGACCGCTTCGCCGTCCACCGGACGCGCCCGCTCGAGGCGGAAGCTGTACGCCGGCAAGGCGAAGGGGATCCCGAGCCGCTCGCAGATGCGGATGGCGGCCTGCATCTCGTCGGCGTGCCAGCGGGCCCTGCCGGCCACGTACACCTCGTCGACCGGCGTGGTGCGTAGGATCCGATCGATCTGCTCGACCGATCCGATCACACGGGGGGCGGTGGGTCCAAAAGAAAGCCGTGCGAGGAGATCCTCGTCCTTCGCGCCTTCGTTGGCGAAGCGGAGGTAGCCGACGACCCGCTGCCGGCCCCGCTTGCTCACGTCCTCGCCGGTGAGGCGGGCCATCGGACCGGTTCCGAGGATGAGCACCTGGTCGAGCGGAGCCTCGCGCCGGGCGAGCTGGCGGAAGAAGAACAGCCGCGTGGCGGTCAGCATCGGCCACGCCCAGAGGAAGAAGCGGGGCACCGCCGGAACGATCACGCTCGCCGGAGCGAGCAAGTGCGCCGTTTCGAGCAGCGTCGAGACGCCCATTACCAGGACGGTGACGAGCGCGGCATCGTCGAACGCAGCGCGATCGTAGGCGCTGGGATCGTAGTGCCGGAGCGCGATGCCGACGACGAGCCACACCCCTACCGCGAACGCGATCCACGCCGCGTGCGGCAACCCCCCGGTAGCCGTGGCGCGGTGGAGCGCGAAGATCAAGATCGCCGGGTCCACCATGAGGTTCAACCTCACGGCGAATCCCGGCGATAGCTTCCCCCCCGAAAGCATGGCCGACAAGGTAACGCAGCGCCGACTGTCTATGCAAAACTGAACTGGCCACTCACATCAGCTCACATTACCGAAATGTATGGATCCGTTGGTCTTTTCGCGGCGCGTTGCGAGATGTATGTGTCGAATTACGGCGATGGCGGAATTGCAACGCCTTGACCCACCCCTGTCTCGCTCGCATGATGCTCGGACCCATGAGCTTTTCCAGGACCCGGACCGCGGCAGCAGCTAAAGACGCGCCACCTGCGCCCGCGCCGCTGCCGGCGTTCGAGTTGCAGGAGCTCTGGTTCGCGACGCTGCGCTCGGAGTGGGCCTCGCTCGCCGTCATTCCGGCGCACGCGGGCGGGTCGGCTTTCGAGATCGCGCGCGCGCTCGCCGAGGCCGGCAGCCGCCATCGCGGCACGCCGGTCCGCCTCGTCAAGGCGGACGCCAACGACCTCGCGCAGACGGCGCAGTTCGTCGACAGCCTCTCCCGCAAGTCGGGCGGCGGCTCGACCAAGCGCGGCGGCGAGATCATCATCGCCGTCGATCCGGTGGTGGAAAATCCTCTCGGCATCGCCATCGCCTTCGCCGCCGACGCGGTCCTCGTCACCATCGAGCTGGGCGTGACCGATCTCGCTTCCGCCCGGAAGACCATCGAGATGGTGGGGCGCGATCGGCTCCTCGGGTGCGTCGTCATCGACCCCGCCCGGTAGTGCCTTCCCGCGGACAAGGTCCGGTTGAGCGCGTCCGCATCGGACCGGTCTGGCTCGACGCCGTGACCTTCGACGAGGCCCTCGACGAGATCGAGCGTCTCGCGGTTTCGGGGATCGGCGGAGCGGTCTTCACACCCAACGTCGATCACATGGTGAACCTCGCCCGATTGCCGGCGTTCCGCGCGGCGTACTCGCGGGCGAGCCTGGCGCTCGTCGACGGGCAGGCCCTGTTGTGGGCGTCGCGGCTTCTCGGAACGGGCCTTCCCGAGAAGATCTCCGGATCCGATCTGGTGCCCAAGGTCCTGGAGCGTGCCGGGCAGCGGGGACTGCGCGTCTATTTCCTCGGCGGCGCGCCCGGGGTGGCCGCCGAAGCTGCGGAGATGGCGCGGCGCCGGTACGGGGTCGCGGTAGCCGGCGTCGATTGCCCGATGGTCTCGGGAGATGGCGAGGCGCCGCCGGAAGTGATCGACCGCATCCGGGAAGCGCGCCCGCACCTGCTCCTCGTGGCCCTCGGCGCGCCGAAGCAGGAGCTGTTCGCCGACCGCTACCGCGAGCAGCTTGGCCCCGTCGTCTCGCTCGGAATCGGCGCTTCGCTCGATTTCGTCGCGGGGCGCGTGCGGCGCGCACCGGCCTGGGTCTCCCGGGCCGGATTCGAGTGGCTCTTCCGCATGGCGCAGGATCCGCGCAGGCTCGCTCGGCGCTATCTCCTCGACGATCCGCGCTTCGCGGGGATCTTCCTCCGCACGCTCCTCGTGCCGCGGGCGGAGCGGCTTCAGATGCGCAAGAGCCCGTAGTCCCCGATGGGGCGGAAGCCGATCGCCTGGTAGCTCCGCTGCGCAGGTCCGTTCGATTCGGCAGTAAACAGGATGCCGCGCGACGCGCCCGAGGCCCGGGCGGCGAGGAGCGCTCCCGCCACCGCGCAGCGCGCGTGGCCGCGTCCGCGAAGCTCCGGAGGCGTGTAGACCCCTCCGACCTGCGCCGTCTCCGCGGTGCGCGCGTTGAACCCGGCCATCGAGACGACGGTTCCCTCGCGTTCGAGCACGAAGAGCGCTCCGTCGGCGAAGAGCAGCTCCTGGGCGACCCGGGCGCGGGAAAGGATCTCGGGCCCTTCGCGCTCGACCTTGGTCTCGACGATGAACCTCGCCCGCCATCCAGCGAGGAGGGAAAGCTCGTCGCGACGCGCCGGCCGGCAGACGGAGCGGCCCCCGGCCAGATCGGGGGGTACCTCGAGCGCGGCGAGATCGACGCCGAAGAGCAGGTCGCGCTCGAGCGAGAGCGGCGAGCGTCCGATCGCGGCGCAAGCCGCCACGGCTTGTTGATAGGGACCGATCATCGCCGTCACCACTCGCCCGGAGGCGCGGATCGCTTCCCGCACCACGCCGGCGAGCTCCCGCGGCGCCTGTACCACCACGGTCCCGAGCCACGAGCAGGCAGCGACGCCCACCATTCCGCCGTCCTCGAACGCCCCGGCGTAGGTCGCCTGGAACGGTTGGCCCTCGTCGCTGAGGCCGCCCTTGCGAGAGTTGGCGAGGAGGAACAGCGAGCTGTCCGCGAGCGGCGCGAGGAAGCGCTCCAGCTCCGCCTCGTCGCCGTGTCGCAAGAGCCGGATCATCGCCTCAGAATACCCGCCGATCTGCGCGGGTGTGCGCGCCCGGCCCACCCTGGCCGCCAGAGGCACCAGAGCACCTACCCGCTCGGAGGACGAGCAGGGAAGGGGCGCCGTGTTGCGAGCGTTGCAGGAACAGCATGCACCTCCGCCGGGCGTCCTCACTCGCACTCGCCGTGCTCTCGGTCCTCGGCTGCGGCCGGCTGCGCTTCGGTCCGCCGCCCGAGATCCAGCGGTTCGCGGCGGACGCCAGCGAGGTCGGGTCGGGCGAGGCGGTGACGCTGCGCTGGCACGCCATTGGCGCCGGGGAGTTCTGGCTCGGAGGCGAGCGCGTCCCGGAGGACGGCGCGATCGTGCACCCGGCGAAGGACACCGATTACGTCTTGATGGCCCGGGGCCTGGGCGGTGACGTGCACAGCGCGCCCATCCACGTCCGCGTGCACCAGAGCATCGCCCTGGCGGTAGGAGCCGACGACGCGGGCGGGACGCAGCTTCTCGTCCGGCTGCGCACTTCCGTCGGCGATCCGCCCGCCGAGGACGTCCAGGTCCGCATCGACGTTCCGGGCGCCGAGACGCAGTTCCTCGTCTGTCCGGCGGGCCGTCTCGCTTGCTCGATGCGGCTCGCCGAGCCTCCGTCGGGCAGGTATCACGCATCGGCGACGGTGAGCGGCAGGGCGGTCGAGACGTTCGCCTCGCCATCCGGCTTTGCCATCGATCGGGCCTCGAGCGTTCGCGCGGCGATGGACGGATCCCAGGTCCGCGTCGACTGGAAGGGCATCCAGGCGGCGCGCGCCTATCACGTCCAGATCGTCGATCTCGACGCCAACGAACCGATCGGCGAGCCTTTCGTCACCACCTCCAATTCGGCGACGCTCCCGCTCGGCACCCTATCGCTCGACCGGGCCGGCATCGTGGTCGAGTCGTGGACCTCGCTCGTTCCCGGGGACGCGCCGCTCGCTGTATCGCGAGCCGTCGGCCTCGTCTCCGCGGGTTCCTCGGGCGGCACCGCCGCTGCCTGGCAGATTTTCGCCCCGGAGGATTTCTCCGGAGGTGAGCTGCGCGCTTCGTTCCCGGCGCTCGCGCCGGGCGAGCGGCTCGCGGTGCTGGCGCTCAACGCCGGCGGTCGCGAAGGCGCGGGGATCTCCGTGTCTGCTTCGGGGCTCTTCGATCCCGCGCCCGAGCCGGGCTCCGCGCCGATCTCCGGGCCCGCGCCTTCGGCCGCACTCGTCGCCGCGCACCACGTGCTTCCGGCCGACGTTCATGCGGCGCTTCGCGAGCACCAGGACGAGTCGTTGCGCGAGGCGCTTTCCTTCGGGATTGCTCCCGCAACCCTGGCCGGCCCGCCCGTCGCGCAGACGACCTTCTGCATCGCTCGCGGTCTCGACTTCGATAACCGCGTCCGCAAGAACGTCACCATGGTCCTCGCGACCGCGCACGCCGTCTTCTATGTCGACAGCGAGGACCTCGCGCACTATCCGGCCGGGTTCTTCGAAACCATGGGATCGCTCTTCGAGGATCGCGTCTACCAGGCGGATCGCCTTTCATTTGGTTCCGAGAGCGACGTGGACGGGAACGGCAAGCTCTTCGTCGTCCTCTCCCACGAGCTCGGGCAGCACCTCAACGGAGGCTGGCTCCTCGGGTACTTCGGGAACGACGATCTGCTGCGCGCCCGCGACGATTCCTCCGACTGCGGAGGGAGCGGCTCGAACCACGCGGACATCATCTATCTGAACGATGTCGCGAACGCCGAGCTCAACGGGTACACGGCCGAACAGGCCGCGCAGAACCTCTTCCCGGCAACCATCGCCCACGAGCTGCAGCACCTCATCAACCTCAACCAGCGCTGCCTGGTGAGGACGTGCAGCGGTTCCGAGGCGACCTGGATCAACGAGGGGCTTTCCAAGATGGCCGAGGACCTCGCCGGGTTCGGCTGGAACTCCTCGGAAGGGCGCTCCGAGGGAGCGATGTACCTGACGCGCTCGACCGGCCAGATCCGGGGCTACACCGGGCGCAGCCTGACCCGCTGGGAAGGCGATCCGATCGGCAATTACCAGGGCTCGCACAGCTTCTTCCGTTACTTCGCCGATCGCCGGGGCGCGACGTTCGCGCGGGCCGTGGTCAATGGCTCGGGCGGAACGGCTGGCGTGGAGTCCGCGCTCGGCGAGCCGTTGCCGCGTGCGATGGCGGACTGGGCTACGGCGCTGCTCGTCTCCAACGAACCGGGAGCGCCCTCGCCGCGCTTCAGCTATCTCGGCAGCGCCTGGTCGCCCTTCCACGAACGGCTGCGCCACCTCGACTGGCAGCCGCTCCTTGCCGCGGGCGCATCGGCGACCTTGCGCGCGGACGGAATCGCGGTGCTCGTCTCGGGATCCGCGGCTGGCGGTCCGGCCGAGATTCGCGTGCGCTCGGACGGCCAAGGCGCGCCGTACATCGTCGTGGCGCGCTTCGCGGGCGATCTGCCGCAGTAACCGGCGCCTCAGCTCCGCAGCTTGTAGCCGCGTCGCAGCAGTTCCAGGGCGAAGACGAGCATCGCGAAAGCGAAGGCGAAGATGAGCCCGTAACCCAGGGGCGGCCGGATCTGCGTCGTCCCGATCAGCGAAAAGCGCATCGATTCGATCATGTAATAGATCGGGTTGAGCCCCAGCACCTTGCGAAGCCCGGGCGAGAGCATCGACGCCGAGTAGAAGACACCGCCGAGGAAGGAGAGCGGCGTGATGACGAAGGTCGGGATGAAATTGACCTGCTCGAACTTTTCCGCCCAGAGCGCGACGATGAGCCCGCAAGACGCGAAGGCCAGCGCGACGAGCAGCGCGGTCACCAGCGCCAGGAACAGGTGCGGCAGCGCGGGCCCGACGAAGAAGGCGGCGGTGATCCAGGTGAGCAGCCCGACGAGCAGCGCCCGGGTGCATCCCGCGCCGACGAAGGCGGCGAGGATCTCGAGATAGCTGAGCGGCGTGACGAGCAGATCCACCATCGTCCCCTGCAGCTTCATGATGAAGAGCGAGGACGAGGTGTTGAGGAAGCTGTTGTTGATGATGCCGAGCATGACCAGGCCCGGTACCAGGAAGCGGCCGTAGGGGACGCCGTCCACCTCGCGCAGGCGGCCGCCCAGCGAATAGCCGAAAACGATGAAGTAGAGCGCCGTGGTGATGAGGGGCGACAAGATCGTCTGTCCCGGGACGCGCAGGAACCGCTTCACTTCCTTGCGATAGAGGGTGCGGACGCCGAGGGTGCCTTGGACGACTTCTCGAGTGGGTAGCTTCGCGACCGGAGCGGGCGTGTTCGCCGGGGCTCCCTCATCGCGTCGCAGCGCCGCGCGCGCTTCGGCGACCGCATTCGCTTCCCCCTCCTTGCCCCGGAGCAGCTCGATGATGACGGTCTCGAGGCGGGGCTCGCGGGTCTGCACGTCGGCGATGCGGAGGCCGGCGGCGGAAGCAGCCTGGAGCGGCGCGACCAGCGTGTCTCCCGCGCGAGCCGTGAAGAGGAGCGCGCGGCCGCCGTCCGCCAGCTCCGCGCCCGCTGCCTTGAGCCGTTCGGGGATGGCGGGGACCTGCTCGTCGAGCTGCAACCGCACCGTGCGCCGGCCGTAGTGCGAGAGCAGCTCCGCCTTTTCCTCGACGACGAGGAGGCGGCCGTTCTTGATGACCCCGATCCGCTCGGCCAGCTCCTCCGCTTCTTCGAGGTAGTGGGTGGTGAGCACGATCGTCGTTCCCTGGGAAGCGAGCTTGCGGACGTAGGCCCAGAGATCGCGGCGCAGCTCCACGTCGACGCCGGCGGTCGGCTCGTCGAGGAAGAGGACCGTCGGGCGGTGGACCAGGGCCTTGGCGATGAGGAGCCGGCGCTTCATGCCGCCGGAGAGCGCCCGCGTATTGGAGGTGCGCTTGTCGAGGAGGCCAAGGGCGGAGAGGATCTCGACCAGCCGCTCCTCGGGAAGCTCGATCCCGAAGTAGCCTGCCTGGAAGCGGAGCGTCTCCTCGACCGTGAAGAAGGGGTCGAAGTTGATCTCCTGCGGTACCAGGCCGACCGCGCGGCGGGTGAAGCGGTAGTCGCGCTCGACGTCGTGGCCGAGCACTTCCACGGTGCCTGCGGTCTTCTTGGCGGTGCCGGCGACCAGGCTGATGAGCGTCGTCTTGCCGGCGCCGTTCGGTCCGAGGAGGGCGAATACTTCGCCGCGCCGGATGTCGAGAGAGACGCCGTCCAGGGCGGTGAACGAGCCGTAGCGTTTGGTCGCGCCCCGCAGGCGGACGGCGGGAAGTTCCTCGTTGGACATGGACGGCGGGAAGATGCCACAGGGCAGGGACCGGTGCGCGGTTCTTCGACAAAAGCGAAGGACAGGTCCTTTTGGGCACTTGCGCGGTGGCGCGGGTAGCGTAAGAAGCCGGGACAGGAGATGGTCATGACGCGAAGGCTGTACGTCGGAAACCTGCCGTACGACGCCACCGAGAAGCAGGTCCGTCAGGTGTTCGAGACCGCGGATCGGAAGGTGGTTTCCATCAAGATCGTCATCGACAAGGACACCGGAAAGCCGCGCGGCTTCGCGTTCGTCGACCTCGAGACGCCCGAGCAGGCGAAGTCCGCCATCGACGAGTTGAATGGCAAGGACTTCAGCGGGCGCGCGCTCATCGTCAACGAGGCGGAGGACAAAGGCCCGAAGGAGGGCAAGAGCGGCTTCCGCGCCGCCTTCGGTGGTCACCAGGACCGGGGCGAGGCGAAGGGCGGATTCGGGATGCGCGGTCCGGCTCAGCAGATGCCTCGCGGCAGTACGCGCGGTGGCGGCCGCGGCGGGACACGGGGTAGCTAGCGGCACCGTTGCCGCACCGCCATGGCCGCTCGCGCCCGCAGCGCCGTTCCCCTGCGCATCGCCGGCGCGCAGGGCGGTCCCCGCGGGTTGACCGAGTTGCAGCGCGAGATGGTCGCGTGCCGCGCCTGCCCTCGGCTGGTCGCCTGGCGCGAGCTGTGCGGCCAGGAAAAGGTGAAGCGCTTTCGCGACTGGAGCTACTGGTCGCGGCCGATCCCGGGGTTCGGCGATCCCAAGGCGAGGCTGGTGCTCATGGGCCTTGCGCCGGCGGCGCACGGGGGAAATCGGACCGGCCGGATGTTCACTGGCGATCGCAGCGGCGACTTCCTCTATGCGGCGCTCCATCGAGCGGGGTTCGCCAACCAGCCGACCAGCTCCCACGTGGACGATGGCTTGCGGTTGTCCGACGCGTTCATCGTCGCGCCTTGCCGCTGCGCCCCGCCGGAGAACTGGCCAGAGCCCGAGGAGCTACGCAGGTGCAGCGTGTGGCTCGACGGCGAGCTTGGCTTCTTGAAAAAGGCCCGGGTGCTGCTCGCCCTGGGGTCGGTCGGTTGGGAGGCGGCGCTCGGTCACTTCGCCCGGCGAGCGCTCGTGCTGCCGAGACCGAAGCCGCGGTTCGCACACGGGGCCGTGCTGCGGCTCGAGGGAGCGCCCGCGCTGCTCGGCAGCTACCACGTGAGCCAGCAGAACACGAACACAGGCAAGCTCACGCCGGCGATGCTCGACGAGGTGCTCGCCCGGGCGAAGGAACTGTTCTGAACCAAATTCGTCGCGTGTTTCCAGCCGGCCGACGAAATTGTAATGAGGCGCGTCCTGGCGTCCATGCTGCCCGCGGCGGGTTTGCGGAGAGATCCCGACCGGAAGGGCACGGGTTCGTTGGTTTCCGCGGCCGATGTTACAGAATCGTAGCGTCGGGCCCGGCAGGTTCTCGTCGTCTGCACTCTGAGACGTCATTGAACCGCGAGGGCAGGCGGTTTGCATCGAATGCCGGCCTCACCCATGGACCAGAGGAACACATTGTCGAGCGAGACCGCAGGCAAGAAGCCGCTGCCTTCGACGGCGCCTTCCGGCGCCCGGATCCTGGCCCGCTCGTTCTACCGGGAGCTGCGCTCCAACGGCTATACGCCCGCGGAGCTGGTCGCCGTCTCCACCGAGCTCATCGAGCTCGTCACCCTCGAGCTGCGCGACAATCGGGAGACGGTGAAGACCGCCGCCTGAACTTGCTATAGACCTCCGCAATGGAGGATCACGACCGCGCCCTGCAGGAGGCGTTCGACGGACAGGCGGCGCGATTCGAGAAGGCGCCCGTCCAGCAGGATCCGGCTGCGCTCGCGCGGCTGGTCGCGTTTGCCGCGCTTCCGGCCGGCTCGCGGGTGCTGGATGCGGGCTGCGGTCCAGGGCTCGTGAGCGAGGCGTTCCTCGACGCGGGACACAGGCTGCAAGGGATCGATCTGTCGGGCGAGATGGTGCGCCGCGCTCGCGTGCGCTGCGGCCGGTTCGGCGAGCGCGCCCGTTTCGAGCAAGGGTCGCTCTTCGAGCTTCCACGGAGACAACCCTTCGATGCAGCGGTGTCGCGGTTCGTCTTGCACCACGCCGCGGACCCGGTCGCTTTCCTGCGCGCGCAGGCGGAGCGCGTCCGCATGGGCGGCATCGTGGTGGCGAGCGACCACACCACGGACGTGGAACCGGTCGGCGCAGAGTGGCACCAGGAAATCGAGGTCGCCCGCGATCGCACCCATGTGCGCAATCTCGCGCCGGGCGAGATGGTGGACGCGCTGGCCCGCGCCGGCCTCGTCCGGATCGGGTTCGTCGAAGAGGAGTTCGAGCTGGATTTCGACGAGTGGTTCGATCGCGGAACGCCGTCGATGCCGAAGGCGCGGGTGCGGGAGATGGTCGAGTCGGGCAGGGCGCGCGGATTCGATCCGGTACGGCGCGCCGATGGAGGGATCACCATCCGCTGCGTGCGGACGCTGGTCCGCGGAGTACGGCCGGGCTGATTCCGGCCTTCGAGCGATCTAGAATCGCCGTTCCTCTGCCCGAGGTGCCGCGATGGAAACGCGATTCCTGCTCGGCGAGAAACAGATCCCGACGCACTGGTACAACGTCATTCCCGACATGCCGGGACCGCTCGCGCCGGTGATCCATCCGGGCACGCTGAAGCCGGTCACGCCGGCGGACATGCTGCCGCTCTTTCCCGGCGCGTTGCTCGAGCAGGAGATGTCGCCGGAGCGGTGGATCCGGATCCCCGACGAGGTGCGCGACGTCTACCGGCTCTGGCGCCCGACACCTCTGCATCGCGCGCACCGGCTCGAGGCGGCGCTGAAGACGCCGGCGCATATCTATTACAAGTACGAGGGCGTCTCGCCGGCGGGATCGCACAAGCCGAACACGGCGGTGCCGCAGGCCTTCTACAACCAGCAGGCGGGGACGAAACGGATCGCCACCGAGACGGGCGCGGGCCAGTGGGGATCGTCGATGGCGATGGCCTGCTCGATGTTCGGGCTCGCCTGCACCGTCTACATGGTTCGCGTCTCCTACCAGCAGAAGCCGTACCGCAAGAGCATGATGCACCTGTGGGGCGCGGAGGTGATCCCATCGCCCTCGGACCGGACGCGATCGGGCCGGAAGATCCTCGAGCAGGATCCACGCAGCCCGGGAAGCCTGGGCATCGCCATCTCCGAGGCGGTCGAGGACGCCGCGACCCACGACGACGCGAAATACGCTCTCGGGAGCGTCTTGAACCACGTGCTCCTGCACCAGACGGTCATCGGGCAGGAGGCGAAGGAGCAGATGAAGCTCGCGGGCGAGTATCCCGACGTGGTCATCGGCTGCCACGGCGGCGGATCGAATTTCTCGGGGCTCGCCTTCCCGTTCCTCGCCGACAAGGCGGCGGGGAAGGAGGTGCGCATCCTCGCCATCGAGCCGTCGAGCTGCCCGTCCTTGACGAAGGGCATCTATGCTTTCGACTTCGGCGACACGGCGGAGGTGGCGCCGATCGCGAAGATGTACACGCTCGGCCACGACTTCATACCGCCCGGGATCCACGCGGGCGGGCTCCGCTACCACGGCGCGGCCCCTCTCGTGTCCCAACTCGTGCACGCCGGAATCATCGAGGCCCGCGCCGCGCCCCAGCTGGCTTGCTTCGAGGCGGCGGTGCAGTTCTCACGCGCCGAGGGGATCATCCCGGCGCCCGAGTCGTCGCACGCGATCCGCGGAGCGGTGGACGAGGCCCTGCGCGCCAAGGAAGAGGGAAAGGAGCGGGTGATCCTCTTCAACCTCTCTGGCCACGGCCACGTCGACATGACGGCGTACGACGACTACTTCGCGGGCCGCCTCGAGGACTTCGAGTACCCGAGCGAGAAGGTCGCGGAGTCGCTGCGGAGGCTGCCGAAGGTGGCGGTGTAGAGTTGATTCGGCGGAGATGTGGGAGCGGCCGCCGCGATTCGCTACTCTCAGAGCGTCGCAAACGATCAGACCGGTCCGCCACCCGCGCTTTCGTCAGCACGAGTTCCATGCACAGCCGGCGGTGACGCATCGCGTCCCGCCCCGGGGCGACTCGAGTTCCCCGAGGCCGGCGCGCCCGTTCCATGAAGTCGCGGCCGTACAACTGCTCGGCGGCGTGCTGATTGTGCGCATGGGCAGCCGAGCCGGATGCGATCCGGATCATGCGTATGCGTCCGCGCCCAGCCGTCGATGTGATCGAATTCGAGCATGCCCGTCTCGGGGCAACGGTTGCCGAACTCGTCGACGAAAGTGCACCGGCCCTGATCGCGGACATAGACGTGCCGTCTGACGGAGGCCGGCATGGGCCGCGGACACGGGCCTGCGGTGTTCGCCTTGCCATTGGGACGAGGCTTCCGACCGGCCGCGAAGCGCTCCTTCTTCACTTTCACGATGAGAAGGTCCACCGCCGACTCGACGATGTTGGCGAGGTCGCCCGATGGGAGCCGGTGACGGAGTAGATCCTGCGCCTGGCGGAGCTTGTCGCGGAGACGCCGGCTCGCGGTGAACTGCACCTTGAAGGTGTCCTCTGAGAGCGGCGCAATCGAGCGGGCGTGTTCTACCCGGCGAGCAGCCGCTGGTGCGAGAGCAAGCTGCGCCGTCTCCGAAGGTACGCTACGAGGTAGCTTGCGCATGGCGTCCGGGACCGGAGGTTTGGGGGCCAGCGCTGCGACCAACTCCTCGATCTCGCGCTTCGACTTGCCCGCCGCACGAGCGAGGAGCTGGCGATGGTTCTCGGCAGTGAGGCGCGGGACCAGGACCCGCAAGCCGCTCAGGTGCACCTCGCCGGACCGGAGGGCATCGAGGACTGCGGGGAACTGCCTTCCCGCATGCGCTACGCCGAGCCGGTTGTAGGTAGCGTCCTCGGAGAAGCCTAGCTTCATCACGCAGAAAGCGAACATCGAAGAGCAGGCCATTTCCAGGTGTTCAAGATTCGTCGGCGCGTCGCTCTGAGCGAATGGGCGGCTGCTACAAACCGACTTTTGCCATCGACGGCGGGAATGGCGGTTCGATATACCGAAATCTTGTCAACAAGAATCGCACTCATCGGCCAGTTGACCGATACGAATCCGCCCCGGGGCGGGACGCGTTGCGTCGATGCAATGGAGGCGATCGCTGCGGGGACTCTGCGGACATCGGATCCGGTCAGCGTTGCGCCGTGAGACCCGCTCCGCTCGACGGCGAACTACCGCCGTCGGTCTCCCGGCGCGCTTATTGGATTTGCCGGAGGTGCGGGACGGGTCCGACGCTTCCCTGCGTCCGCTGCCGTCGCGCTCGATGTAGGTTCTACGCTCGGGTGGCCCCACCCTCGCCGGACGCGTGCGTTGCTCCGAGGTCGCGAGGATCATTGCGCTTCCATCACGCAACTGGATCCACCGTACACTCACGGTTGCGCTGCGCGGCGAAGGTGCCCATGCTGCAGTGCGACGGAGCTTCGCATGAGCAAGAGCCCGGAGACGAGCGCGGCAGGTAAAGAGACGATCGAAGGCGCGCGTCTCGCTGGAAAAGTTGCCGTCGTCACCGGGTCCTCGCGGGGGATCGGACGCGCGATTGCGCGGGCGCTGGCTCTCGAAGGCGCCGCGCTCGCCATCCATTACTGCCGCGGCGAGGAGCAGGCGGCGTCGCTCGCGCGCGAGATCGAGGAGCGCGGCGGACGGGCGCGCATCATCCAGGGCGATCTCTCCCGGCCGGAGGAATGCCACAAGGTCCTGACCCTGGCCGCCCGCGACCTCGGCGCGGTGGACATCCTCGTCAACAACGCCGGAGTGAACCGCGACCGCACGCTGCGCAAGATGACAGCCGCGGAGTGGGACGAGGTCATCCATACGAATCTGGACAGCGTCTTCCATTGCACCAAGACGGCGCTCGAGCCGATGATCGCCAAGGGCTGGGGCCGCATCATCAACATCGCCTCGATCATCGGGCAGACCGGCGCGCTCGGGCAGGCGAACTACGCCGCCTCGAAGGCAGCGGTCATCGCCTTCACCAAGAGCGTCGCGCAGGAACTGGCGCGGTTCGGGATCACCGTCAACGCCATCTGCCCCGGTTTCGTGGAGACCGACATGCTCTCCACCATGCCGCCGCAGGCGCGCGAGTCGGTGAAGGGACGCATCCCGCTGGGACGGTTCGGCCAGGCCGACGAGGTGGCCCGCCTGGTCCGGTTCCTTTGTACGGAAGGCGACTGGATCACCGGCGCCCAGCTCAACATCAACGGCGGCCAGTTCATGTAGGAAGCGCGGCCGGAGGGAGCCGGCTTTGCCGGCGCACGGGCGGAGGCCGAAGGCCGGAGCATACGGAAGACAACGGCGCCGCTCCCTGCTAGCGTTCACGCGCCCCAGCAGGGGTGGGAGACCATTCGTGGCGCAGGACGAAGAACGACGCAAGTACCCGCGCTTGAAGGCCCCCGTCTTCTACCGTCCGACGGGGCTGGCGCTCTTGCGGGCGCTGCGGCGCGGCAAGGAGCGCACCCTCGACATCAGCCTCGGAGGAGTGCGCATCTTCAGCGACGACGCGCTCGATCCCGGCGAGCGTCTCGAGCTCGATCTCTTTCTTCCCGACGACACCACGCTGTCCGCCAAGGGCGAGGTGATGTGGGTGAACGAGCTGCCGGAAGGCTCGCCGGCGCGCTTCGACGTCGGGGTCCGCTTCGAGCAGATGGACGAGCACGATCGTTCCCGCCTCGCGGAGGTGCTCGAGAGCGAGGCATCTTCCGGGTGATCGCCAGCGCCGCCGACGGGGCGCGCCTGTATTTCGTCGACCAGCGTCCCGCGGACGTTGCCGCTCCGGCGGTCCTCTGGCTCCAGGGCCTCAACGCCCCGGGCGCCGCCTGGGCGGTGCAGATGGCGCATTTCGCCCGGACCCACCGGTCGATCGCGCCGGACCCTCGCGGGGTGGGGAAGAGCGACGCTCCTCCGGGCCCCTATACGACGGCGCAGATGGCCGACGACGCGCTGCGCGTCCTCGATGCTTGCGAGGTGGAGCGCGCTCACGTGGTCGGGCTGTCGCTCGGCGGCGCGGTCGCGCAGGAGCTCGCGCTGGCGCGTCCCGAGCGGATTCGAACGGTGGCCTTCCTGGCGAGCTTCGCGCGGCAACCGCCGAGGTCCCGGGCGTTGCTCGAGGCGTGGAGGACCCTGTATCCATCGGTGACGCAAGGCGCGGAGCTTCGCGACGCCTGGGAGAAGCAGGCCTATGCGTGGCTCTTCAGCGACGCCTTCTGGCGAAGCGAGGCCAACGTGCGCGCCGCCTTCCGCTTTGCCTCGAGCCAGCCGCTCCAGCCCGTCGCGGGATTTCTCGGGCAGGTGGATGCGGCGCTCGCGCACGATGCTCGCGAGCGCCTTCCGGGACTTCGCCTGCCGGCGCTCGTCCTCCACGGCGCCCTCGATCAGCTCGCGCCGCTCGCGGCCGGCGAGGAGATCGCGCGCCTCATTCCCGGCGCGGAGTTGCGCGTCGTTCCCAACGTTGGGCACGCGGTGAACCTGGAAGGGCAACGCGCCGTCAACGAGTCCCTGCGCTCGCTTTGGAAGCGCGGGTAATCAAAACGTTTGAAACAAGGCAAACGATCTTCCCGTGGGGGGAATGCGCGGCGGTCGTTTGAGCACCACCTTTCCGACATGTCGCCGCCGAGCAGCGAATCCGTTCCCACCATGGCACAGCGATTGCTCATCCGTGCCGCTACGTCGTCCGCCAAGGGCATAGTCGGAAAAGTTGACAGGCGAATGTCCGGTAGAAGCCGGTCAAAAAGGTGGAGTCAACAGGATGCTTGAGAGACCCAACCAGGTGCTGGTCATCGACGACGACGAAGCGGCGCGCGAGATCCTCGTCGAGCTTCTCGGAAGAGTCGGATATCACGCATTCGCGGCCGCGGACGGCAGGAGCGGTCTCGATCACCTCAACAGCGCGGCGGTGCCTCCCGAGGCGGTGTTGCTCGATCTCCGCATGCCGGGGATCGATGGCTTCGAGGTGCTGCGCAGGTATCGCGCGCAGGGCGGCATCGCTCCGGTGATCGCGCTTTCCGCCATGGACGACAAGGAGTCGGTCGTCAAGGCGATGCGCCTCGGCGCGAGCGACTATCTGGTCAAGCCGATCGAGCCCGAGGAGTTGCGCGAGGCCATCGAGCGCTGCGCCGCGCCGGCCCGCACCGCGGAAGAGGCGGCAGCGGCTCCCCCGGCCCGGCCCGAGCCTCCGCCGGTCGTCATTCGCGACTCGGCTCCGCCTCCGTCCGCACCGCTTTCGCGGCGCGGACCGCCCAGTGAATTCGTCTCGGTCAGCTCGGCCATGCTCGGCATCTGGGACATGGTCGACCGCGTCGCCGAGACCGACGTTCCGGTCCTCATCCGCGGCGAGAGCGGCGTGGGCAAGGAGGGAATCGCCCGCGCATTGCACGAGCGCAGCGTCCGCCGCGGCAAACCGTTCGTGAAGATCAACTGCGCGGCCCTCCCCAGCGAGCTGCTCGAGAGCGAGCTCTTCGGCCACGAGCGCGGCGCCTTCACCGGCGCGACCAGCGAGAAGCCCGGCAAGTTCGAGCTCGCCGACAAAGGGACCATCTTCCTCGACGAGATCGGCGAGATGCACCCGGCGTTGCAGGCCAAGCTCCTCCAGGTCTTGCAGGACGAGGAGTACTACCGGGTCGGCGGCAAGCGGCCCTTGCGCGCCGACGCCCGGGTGGTCGTCGCCACCAACCGCGTGCTCGAAGACGAGATCGCGCGCGGCAACTTCCGCGAGGACCTCTACTACCGTCTCAACGTGGTGAGCGTGATCGTTCCGCCCTTGCGCGAGCGCAAGGAGGACGTGCCCCACCTCATCGAGCATTTCCGGCGCAAGTACGGCTCGAAGTACAAGCAGGGCACTGCCCCGTTCTCCGACGAAGTGATGCGCAAGCTCCTGCAGTACGACTATCCGGGGAACGTGCGCGAGCTGGAGAACCTGGTCCGCCGCCTGGTGGTCTTGCGCGACGATCGCTTCGTCCTCGACGAGCTGAACGCGACGGCCGCGAGAAGGCCGGCCATGCAGCCGCAGCCGCCGGCCGGTCCTGCCGCCGGCGCGCTCCCGCCCGCCAACCAGGGAATGTCGCAGCCACCGCCGCGCGAGCATTCGCATCCGCCGGCTCCCGTCGTACAGATGATCGGCAATGCGGAGACGGTCTCGCTCAAGGAGATCGCGCGCCAGGCAGCGCTGCGCGCCGAGCGGGAGGCGATCAGCGCGATGCTCGCCCGCACGAACTGGAACAAGCGGAAGGCCGCGGCGCGGTTGCAGATCAGTTACAAGGCGCTGCTTTACAAGATCAAGGATTGCGGGCTGACGGATCCGCGGATTACGGCGGGGTTGCCGGATTTGCCGCCGATGGTGCTGGCGGCTAGCGACGCGTCGCGATCGAGCTGAGCACTCTATCCCACGTTGACGTTGACGTGGTCGTTGACGGCGACGGCGACGTTGACGAAGGACTTTGACGTTGACGTAGTGGGTTGACGTCGACGGACGTTTGCACGGGCCGCGCGGTTATCGAATCGTGATGTTGAAAGGACCGTCAACGTTCAACCAACCACGTCAACGTCAACGCCGAAAGACGTTCACGTTCACGTCGCCGTCAACGCTCACGTCAACGTCAACGACCACGTCAACGTCAACGCTCACGTCAAGGTCAAGGCTCACGTCAACGTCAAGTGCCTACACCCGAGCTTCGCGCTCCGCCAGCACCGGGGCCCGCGCCGGCTCGTCCTCTTCGACCTTCGCATCCCGCGGGGCAAACAGCCGCCCCACCACCAGGAACAGCGATCCCATGACCAGGAGCAACACCGGCTCCTCGAACGGCCCCATGGAAGCGCTCTGCAACGCGAAAGCGGCAAAGGCGAAGACGATGGCTGCGGCTGCGATGGTCCGATGCATGGTGTCGACTACTCCCCCGGTACTCCGACCCGACGTCCGCAAGCGAGCAGTAGCGAGAACCGGGCCAACGGCGCCTGCGAGTCTCGTTGCCTTTGCAATGGGGAACGCCGGTACCCACAGAGAGAACTTCGCTTCTACCCGTGCGGCCAGCACAGAGGAGGAGCGCTCGGTCACAAGGCTGGCCTTCCCCCTGCAAGTACGCGTCGCGGGCGCTGATCTGAGCGCCCGCCGGGTCGCCCACTGTACTGGCACGACCCGTGCTCAGGCTGCCTTGCGTTCGCATGCCGCCCCCGGGGCGGAGGAGGGTTCGCGATGAGGATTGCGTTCGGGAGCGTCGCTGCGGCGTTCCTTGCCACTGCGGTCGGCTGCGCCCACGGCGGTGAGGCGACGAAGGTAGAGGATTCCCAGCCCGTACGCGAGTACCGCATCGCGCGCGAGGACGTGGTCGAGGTCTCCGTCTGGAAGGAGCCCGACCTGTCTCGCACGCTTCCGGTGCGGCCCGACGGGAAGATCACCTTGCCGCTCGTCGGCGACCTCGACGCGGCGGGGAAGACCCCGGCCGAGCTCGAGTCCGCCGTCCAGCAGAAGCTCTCCGGGCTGGTGCGCGACCCCCGCGTCACCGTGCTGGTCCGCGACATCAATGGGAGCCGCGTCTACGTGACCGGAATGGTGGCCCACCCGGGCGCCTTCGCGCTGCGTAGCTCGATGGACGTCCTGCAGGCGCTGGCGATGGCCGGCGGCCTGGCCGAGTTCGCCGACCGCGGCGAGATCGCCATCCTGCACGCCGACGGCACCCGCCACGTCGTCGACTACGACGACCTGGTCAACGGCAAGGTGCGCCGCAAGCTCTCGAGCGGCGACACCGTGGTGGTTCCCTAGGTGATGTCGATGGCGGCGCGCGCTTCCATCGCCATGCTCGTAGCCGCGGCAGGCACCTTCGGCTTCGCCGAAGGTGCCAATGCCAAAGTCTACACCGAGCTACGGCCTCGGATGTCGCTGCTCGGCGGCGTCGACGACAACGTCACCCTCGACGGAAGCGGGGGCGACTACTTCGGGCGCGCGCAGCCCGGCCTCAAGCTCGACATCTACGGCGACCACAAGATGCACGTCGGCCTCGACTGCCAGGCCAGCCTGGCGCGCCTCGGCCACCCGGACAGGTTCCGGGAGGTTTCCTCTTCGGACTTCGCGACCGGCGAGCAGTGCGCCGGGAGCTACAAGGAGTACCTCTCCAACCGGCTGCAGCTCCGCGTGGAGTCGCGCGCCGGCTACATGCAGGATCCCCTCGCCATCAGCGGCCTCGGGCTCCTTCTTCGCCCGGGACAGACCCACGTCTTCCAGGGCAAGCTGGCGGCCGACGCGGAGCTGAACGTGAGCCCGCGAGCGATGTGGACCTTCGGCCTCGAGTCGCAGGCGCTCACCTTCGGCGCGAACGATCCCGGCAACGGGGCCTACGTCGGGCCGCACGTGACCTACGCGTACCGGACCACTCCCTACGCGCGCTGGGAAGTGACCGGCCGCGAGCAGCTCTTCTTCTCCTTCGGTGCGGATGCCAACCAGCGCCTCGCCACCAAAGCCGTGCAGGGCGGGTTGTTGACCGAAGCACATTCGGCGATGGGCGGGTACGTGCGCAGGCTCTCGGCAGTGACCACCGTGACGGCCCGTGGAGGAGCGTCCTACGTGACCGGGAACACCAACGGCGCGGTCGAGCCCATCGCGCGATTCGAGCTGGAGTCGGTCCTGCGCGACTACGGCATGCACCTCATCGTCATGCACGACCTGGCGATCGGTGCGACCCGCGCTGGCGCGCTCGGATTGGACATCGCGGAAGCGGACCTGATGGGAAAGCTCGGCAAGTTCGAAAGCCACCTCCGCGCAGGCGTCTATCGCAACACGGGGGTCGGGCAGTTCTTGCAGCGGGGGGCGATGGGATACGGCACCGAGTTCGATGTCGATTACCGCCTTGCCAAGGAATGGACCGTGGGCCTCGCCGCCGCGCGCGATGCGCGGCTGACGGACACGGGCGTGGTTGGCGTGCCGCAGGTGGACCGCGATGTGGTGCAGCTCCGGGTGACGTGGGAGCGCGCCCGCAACTGATTGAGGGAGGGTCGAAATGGAGCGGACGTACACGGTGGATGAACTGTTGGGCGCCATCCGGCGCCGCTGGAAGTGGATGGCGATCGTCGCCGGGACCGTCTTCGCGCTGGCGGCAATCGTCATCGCCAAGCTGCCCAACGAGTATCGCGCCCGCGCGCTCGCGATGACCGAGCCGCTTCAGCCGCACCAGGACCTGGTGGTCCCGGTGATCTCGACCCAGCTGTACGAGAAGGTGAAGAACGTCCGGTCGCAGGTCTACGCGCGGACCCTCATGGCGACGGTCATCGACGAGCTGAACCTCTATCCCAAGGAGCGCCAGAAGGACGGGATGGACGCCGGCGTCGAGGCGCTGCGGCTCGATACCGAGGTGCACGCCGAGGGCGACGACGCCTTCAGCATCACCGTGCGCAGCAAGGATCCGGTGCTCGCCGCCAAGACCGCGAACCGGCTGGCCGAGATGTTCATCGAGAGCAACCTGCAGGTCCGCGCCGCCCAGGTGGCGCGCACCCGCGACGTCATCTCGCAGCAGCTCGGCGAGATGCGCGGCGAGCTCTCCAAGGCGGAGCGGAAGATCGCCGATTACAAGTCCGCCCACGCCGACACGCTCCCCGAGCTGAACGAGTCGAGGATGCGCGAGCGCGACCAGCTCTCCAAGCAGATCGAGGGCGAGGAGGGCTGGATCAAGAACGCGCAGAACCGCATCGACCTCATCGGCGTCACTCCGTACGCCAAGGACACCGAGGTGGGCCGCTTCTCGGAGCAGTACGACACGCTCCGCGCCAAGCTCGGCGCCGCCCGCTCCGCGCTGACCCCCGACCACCCGGACGTGGTGGCGCTGACTCGCGAAGTGGGCATCGCCAAGGCGCAGCTCGATCAGGCCCAGGCGCGGGCCGCGGCCAACGATCTCGAGGCGCGGCGCATGAAGGAAGCCATCTCCCGCGGCAAGAAGCAGATCACCGAGCTGCAGACGCGCGTCGCGCAGATCGATCGGCAGATCGCCGCGGCGCCTCTCACCGCGGCGGGTCTCGCCGATCTCGATCGCGATGCCGAGATGCTCAAGGCCAAGGTCGGGTCGCTCATCTCCAAGAAGGCGGAGGCGGAGATCACCGCCGACCTCGAGGCGAAGAACGGTCCTGCCGAATTCCGGGTCCTCGAGTCCGCTACCGCGCCGGCGTTGCCGGCCGCGCCCAACCGGCCGCAGGCGCTGCTCCTCGCGCTGCTGGCGGCGCTGGTGCTGGGAGCCGCCGTGGCGGCCTTCCAGGAGCTCTCCGACAAGACCCTTCGTACCGAGGAAGAGGCGGCTGCGCTGCAGCTTCCGGTCCTCGCCACCGTGCCGCGGCTCGCCATGGCCGGCGGCTCGAGCCGGGTGCTTTCGCTGCCGGCCTACCGTTCGGAGCAGGGGTAACGCAACTAAACCTTTCATGCGCGGCCCTGTCGGCCGCGGCTCTACCGGGTCGAACCGGCTGAGAAGGAGGAACCGATGTCGAGCATTCCGAAGACGGTCGCGGGGACCCGGACGCCCTTCCTCGAGCGGATCGATGGCGGGGGCGCCGAGGTGGTCATCGACGAGAGGCTGATCGCGATCACCGATCCGCAGAGCAGCGCCGCCGAGCAGTACCGGATGCTGCTGCACAGGCTCCGCCACTTCCGCGCGCTGCGCGGGATCCGCGGCGGAGCGGTGATGGCGGTGACCAGCTCGGTCCGCGGCGAAGGCACCAGCCTCACCGCCGCCAACCTGGCGCTCACCGCGGCGCGCACCGGCGACTCGCGGGTGGCGCTGGTCGACTGCGACCTGCGGCGCGGAGCGCAGGGCACGCTGTTCGGCATGGGGGTCCGGCCGGGGCTCTCCGAGCTGCTCTCGGGCAAGTGCGAGATCGGCGAGGCCCTGGGCCGCTTCCACGAGGGACAGCTGGCGGTGATCCCGGCGGGCAAGACCCCTGGCGAGCCGGCCGCGCTCCTCGCCGGCGAGCGCTTCAGCGCGGCGCTGGACACGCTCCGGAGCCTCTTCGACGAGATCATCCTCGACGTGCCGCCCGCACTCGCGACGGCGGACGCGTCGATCGTCGCGCACCGGTCGGACGGCGTGGTGCTGGTGGCTCGCGCCGAGTCGACGCCGCGCGATCAGGTGGCCGCGGCAGTGCGGGCCCTGGGCGGGGCGGCGGTGTGGGGCGTGGTGCTGAACGGCGTCGAACCGTCGCGCGTTCCGGCTCCGCTGCCCGTGGTGAAGGGACAACTCACGGCCGGCCGGTAGTCATGGAACGGGCCGCGGTGAAAACGCCGCGGTCCGTGCAAAACGTCGTGAAGGCGGCAAGCGGAGCCTGCAGGTGGCTCCGCCAGGGGATGGGTTCAAGGCGGGGGAGGGGAATGCCGCAGTTCTCGGGACATTGGTACAGCGGTCGGGCCGCGCGTCTGTGCGCCATCGAAGGCGGGCTCGTCTCGCTCGCGCTCTGGACGACGGGACGCCACGCATCGACCGGGCGGGGATTGACCGCCCTCATCGCGGCGGCGGCCTGTGTGCCGGCGGCGCTGTACCTCGCCGATCTCTACGACCCGCAGGTGATGCGCAACGACCGCAACCGCGGCAGCGCCACCCTGCGGGCGCTCGGCTTCGCGGCGCTGTGCGCGGCGATCATCGGACTGTTCGGCGGCGGTAACGTCCCTCGCGGCGCGCTCCTCTGGACGTTCGGAGTGGCGAGCCTGGGAGTCCTGCTCGCAAGGGCCGCGCTGGTCGCCCGGGCCGACGAGGAAGGTCACAGCCGGGTCCTGGTGGTCGGCTCCGGCAGGCGGGCCGACGAGATCGCCCGCCTCATCCGCCTCGACGCTTTCGGCGAGCACGAGGTCGCCGGGGTGCTCGACCCACGCCTCGATCTCGCCGCGTCGCAGCCATCCGAGCAGAGCATGCGCGCGGCCGCCGGCGGCGTGATGGAGAACGAGCCCCTGGTCGCGGCGCCGCCGCAAGTAGTGGTCGCCGCCGCCAACGATGCTCCGCCGCCGAAGGAAGTCGCGCTCGCACCCACGCCTTCCGTCGTCGCGGGCAGCCAGCTCATCGTGAAGCCCGCCTCTGCCTCGGTAGAGGCCTCGGTCGCGGCGCTGCCCTCGCCGATGCGCGCGGAACCGCCGTCGGAGAGCGGCCCGCTCGCTCCCGTCGTAACGCTGCCTTCCGTCGCCTCGGCCCAGTCTCTCGCGGTCCCGGCCCGCAGCCTGCCCGAGGTGGTCCGGCAGCTTCGCGTCGACACCGTGGTCATCGCGACCGAGGAGCAGGCAGACCCGTTGCCGGTGGACGAGCTCATCCGCCTCCGTCTCGACGGCGTCACGGTCCTGCCCGCGCAGCGCTTCGCCGAGCGCGTCTTGCGCCGGGTCCCGCTTTCGCTCTTGCGTCCGACCGATCTCGCCATCGGCGAGGGCCTGACTTCGCCGGTGCGCGCCGCCGCGAAGCGCCTCTTCGACCTCTTCATGAGCTCGATCCTGCTCGTCTGCGCCTCGCCGGTCCTGGCTTTCCTGGCGGTCCTCATCAAGCTCGACAGCGAGGGCCCGGTCTTCTATTCGCAGGAGCGCACCGGCCGCGGTGGAAAGCCGTACAGGGTCCACAAGCTCCGCACCATGCGCAAGGACGCGGAGAGGCTCTCCGGTCCCGTGTGGGCTTCGCAGAAGGACCCGCGCGTCACCCGCATCGGGGCGTTCCTCCGCAAGACCCGCCTCGACGAGATTCCCCAGGCCTTCGCCGTCTTCCGCGGCGACATGAGCTTCGTCGGTCCGCGCCCCGAGCGTCCTTTCTTCGTCGACCAGCTCAAGGCGGAGATCCCGTTCTTCGGCCTGCGCGAGGCGGTTAAGCCGGGCATCACCGGATGGGCGCAGATCCGCTACCCGTACGGGTCTTCCGTCGAAGATGCGAAGAACAAGCTCGAGTACGACCTCTACTACGCGCTGCACCAGTCGCTCTTCCTCGACCTCGCCATCTGCTTCCACACGGCGAAGACCGTGCTCTTCGGGCGCGGCGCGCGCTGAGGGGATCACGCCATGTCCACCGCGAGGGCGGAGAAGACTCCCCAGCAGGATCAGCCGCTCGCCGTCGAGGTGCTCGAAGGCCGCGACGCCTTCAACGCCTTGGAGCGCGAGTGGAACGCTGCGCTCGCCAGGGGGCCGCGCGACGAGCCCATGCTGCGCCACGAATGGATGCGCGCGTGGATCGAGAATTTCGCGCCCGGCGCGACTCTCAAGACCTTCGTGGCGCGGACCGGCAAGGAGATCCACACCGCCGTCCCGCTCCTCGAGAGCCGCGACCGCGACGCCGACACTTGCTTCGTGCCGCTCACCACCTGGGCGTTGCCGGTCAACGATCATTCGCTGCGCGGTGGGATCCTCCTCGGTGCACGCGCCAAGGAAGCGCTGCCTCTCGTCTTCGAGAGCATCGTCGCTGCACCCGGTTGGGATCGCCTCCGGCTCCGCGACATGCCGCACGGCGCAGCGGAATGGACGGTGCGCGACCTCGCCGAGCGGGACGGCTTCCGGTGCGGAATCTGGACCTCGCTCTCGTCGCCCTACCGGGTCCTTCCGGAGCTGCCGAAGCCGATGCTGGTGGCGAACGGCGGCAAGAAGCAGAAAGGCGCCCAGGCGCCGCAGAGCCGCTACGACCTGGTCGAGGCGAGCCTCGATTCCAAGTTCCGCCAGAACCTCCGCCGCCGCAAGCGCCGGCTCGCCGAGCAGGGCGAGACCCGGTACGTGCTCCTGGACGGCAAGGACGCCAAGGCGCTCGACGTCGCGCTCGCGGACTTCTTCACCATCGAGGCCTCGGGCTGGAAGGGACGGGATGGCACCGCCATCGCGCAGCGGCCCGAGTTGGTTGGCTTCTACACACAGATCGCGCGCGACGCGGCCAAGCGCGGCGCGCTGGCGCTCGGGTTCCTCGAGCACAAGGGCATCCGCATCGCGGCCCACCTTTCCCTGGTGCACAACGCGAAGCATTACCTCGTAAAGCTCGGTTACGACGAGTCGTTCCACGAGTTCTCGCCGGGCCAGCAGCTCACCAGCGAGGCCATTCGCGACTCGTGCGACCGCGGACTGTCCGAATTCGACTTCCTCGGACCCGACATGGAGTGGAAGCGGGACTGGGAGCCGGCCTTGAGGACGCACAGCTGGCTGACCATCTTCCGTCCAACCGGGAAAGCGAAGCTGGTTCATGAAGCCAGGTTCGTGATGTGGCCGGTGGCACGCGCTGCGGCCCGCGAGGTCGCGGCACGCGTTCGTTCGTTGCGTTCGTTGCAGGGGGGATGACTTGGCGGACCTGGCGCGCAGGATGTGGGTCGCGGAGGGCAAGGGCGAACGTGCCCCGGTGCCCCGGCGCACCGTGCCGTGCATGCAAACGGCCTGGCCGCACATGCTGGTGCCGCGGCCGGCGGCGGCGTCGAAGCTCGTCTTCCCCTTCGATCAGATGGGAGTCCGCTACCGGTACTTCGCCCGCAATGCCGTGTGGGACGCGGTGCACCTCCTCGATCTGGTCGGCAAGACGGTGCTCATGCCGGCCTACCACCACGGCGTGGAGCTCGAGACGCTCCTCGCGGCCGGGGTGAAGCCGCTCTTCTACCGGGTCGACGCCCAGATGCGCTGCGACTTCGCCGACGCGAAAAAGCGCGCCGCCGGCGCGAGCGTGTCCGCCCTCTACGTCATCCATTACGCCGGCTTTCCGCAGGACATGGCGGAGGCGCGCAAGCTCGCCGACGGGATGGGCGTTCCGCTCATCGAAGACTGCGCGCTCGCGCTCCTCTCGCGCGATGGCCGCGATCCGCTCGGCGCGACCGGCGACGTCTCCGTCTTCTGCCTCTACAAGACGCTTCCGGTCCCGAACGGCGGCCTGCTCCTCGTGCGCGGGCAGTTGCGCAGCCAGCTCGACTCGCTGCCGCCCGTCCGCTCGCCCAAGCTGAGCTCCACCGCGATCCACCTCGGCTCGAGCCTGCTCTCGAATCTTGAGCTGCGCGCAGGTCCGGCGGGACGCCGCGCCCGGGAGATGCTCCGGTCCGCGGGGCGCTTCGCCATCCGCAAGGCGAGCGTCGAATTCGTCTCCACCGGCACCCAGCACTTCGACATTGCCGACGTGGACCTCGGCATCAGCTCGCTCAGCCACCTGGTCCTGCGCAACCAGCAGTGGCCAGAGATCGTCGAGCGGCGCCGCCGCAACTACTTCCTGCTCTACGCCATGCTCCGCGACGTCGCGCCGCCGGTGACGGGCGAATTGCGTCCCGGGGTGTGCCCGCTCTTCTATCCGATGCCGATCGCGAACAAGGCGTCCGCCATGGCGCGCCTGCTCGCCCGCGGCGTCGAGACGGTCGACTTCTGGCGCATCCGCCATCCCGCGGTTCGCGAGGGCGAGTTCCCGGAGGTCGACCGGCTGCGCGAGACGGTGCTCGAGCTACCCGTCCACCAGGACCTGACTCCGGCCGACGCCGAGCACGTCGCGACTTGCGTGAGGGAGCTCTGCACGTGAAGGGCACCGCCGCCGCTTCGGTTGTTGCCGCAGAGCCGCAGAGCGGGCTCCGCGCCGAGGTGGTTTCCGACCTCGGTCCCCTCGAGGCCGAGTGGGGCGTGCTCTGCGACGAGGCGCGCGCAGGCAATGTGTTCCTTTCGCCGGAATGGCTCGTGCCGTGGTGGAAGCACTTCGGTTCGGGCCGCGAGATCTGCGCCATCGCCCTGCGCGACGGTGACCGGATGATCGGGTTCTTGCCGCTCTTTCGCGAGAAGGTCCGCGCCGGCGGTCTTGCCATCACGCGCATCGCCTTCCTCGGCGACGGAGCGACGGGATGCGATTACCTCGACGTGCTCGCCACGCCGGGGCGCGAAGTCGAGGTGCGCGAGGCCGCGCTCTCGGCGCTCGGCCAGATCGAGTGGGACCTCTGCGATCTCGACGGCCTCTGGCGGGAGAGTCCGACTGCTCTCTTGCTCGCCCAGCGGTTCCCTTCGGTCCGTCCCGTGGCTGCCAACGCGGCGGGCCTGGCGGGCGCGGACACGGCGGTCGTGCGCGACGCGCGGCTGCGTTTCGTCTGCCCGCACATTCCCCTCGACGGCACCTGGCAGGAGTTCCTCGCCGGCCTCGGGCGCCGGGAGAATCTCCGCCGCCGGGAGAAGTGGCTTTTCCGCCAGCCGGGAGTCTCCATCGAGGTGGCGCGGACGGAAGCGGAAGGGGCGCGGGCGGTCGAGACGTTCCTCGAGTTGCACCGGGCGCGCTGGTCGGTGGAGGGCGGATCGGACGGCCTTTCCGACGAGCGCCACGAGAACTTCCACCGCGAGGCGGTGCAGCGGCTCGCGCGCCGCGGCTGGCTGCGGCTCTACACGCTCCAAGCCGCACGCCGGCCAGTGGCTTCGGTCTACGGGATCGTCCGGGGCAGCACCTTCCTCTACTACCAGTCGGGATACGACCCCGCCTGGGCGCAGAAGAGCGTCGGCCTTGTCTTGCTGGCGCGGACCGTCGAGGACGCCTTCGTGGAGAAGCTGGAAGACTTCGATTTCCTGCGCGGCAACGAGTCCTACAAGGCGCAGTGGGCGCGTGCCGAGCGGTGGACGATCGAGGTGCGGCTCTTCCGCGGCGCGCGGGGACGGGCGGCGCGCGTCGCTGCCACCGCGGCGAAGACCGCGCGCGAAACGGTGAAGGCGGCGATCCCGGAACCGGTGCTCGAGGGTCTGCGCAGGGCGCGCCGGCTTGCGCGGGCGCCGCGAGGCGAAGGCATTTCGGTGATCGAGGCGGGCGAGGCCGCGCTGCGGATCTTGAGCGGCTCGGATCGCGGTGCATGAGCGGGGTGCTGGCGCGAAGGCGCGCCGGTCTCTGCGGGAGCGGGTGATGGACCTGAAGGGCGAAGCGATGAGGATCGTGCGGCGGGCCGCGAAAGGCGCAGCCGCGATGGCTTTCCACTATACGGGCGCCGAGGAGCTGCTCGCGTCGGTCCAGCGGCGCGCGGTGGGTGGCAGGCGCGTCCTCATCCTCAGCTATCACCGGGTGGTGGGGAACTTCGATCTCGAGGCGACGAGGAGCCTGCCGACGCTCAACATCGCGCAGGAAACCTTCAAGAAGCACCTCGAGACCCTCGCCGAGGACTACGACATCGTCGCCCTCGACCGCGCGCTCGAGGTGCTCGACGGCAAATCCCGGCCTTCCAGGGACATCGCCGTCATCACCTTCGACGACGGGTATCGCGACGTCTACGACCACGCCTTTCCCGTGATGCGCGACATGAAGGTGCCGGGCATCGTGTACGTGCCCTCTGCGTTCACCGGGACCAACCGGCGCATCGCCCACGACCGTCTCTGGTCGGCGCTCGTGCGCATGAAGGACCGGAGGCTCGGGCCCGTCTCGGTCGGAGTCCCGGGACGCTTCGAGTCGATGCTCATCGACGCCTGGGAGGGTGCCGAGACGCCGAACAAGGTGCTCGAGAACCTCATCTCCAACAATCCGACGCCGGTGCTCTACGATCTCGCCGCCGTGCTCGAGGACAGGCTCGGTCTCTCCGAGAACGACGGCCCCGCAGGCCAGCTGCCGATGAGCTGGGAGATGCTGCGGGAGATGGGCTCGCACGGAATCGAGACCGGAGCCCACACGGCGGAGCACACCGTTCTCACCAACCAGCCGCTCGACGAGGCGCGCCGCGAAATCGCGCAGTGCAAGAGCGTCCTGGAGAAGGGCGTCGGCCGGCCGGTCCGGCACTTCGCCTACTGCAACGGCTGGTACAGCGCGGGCGTCGCCCAGGCCCTGAAGGGCGAGGGCTTCGTCAGCGCCGCGACCACCGAGGACCTGCCCAACCTCCCCGGAGTCGATCCCTTCGCCCTCAAGCGCAAGGTGCTCTGGGAGAACTCCTCCGCCGGCATCCTCGGCGTCTACTCCAAGGCGGTCACCGCCTGCACGCTGAACGACACCTTGGGAACCCTGGCGCTGACCCGGCCCGTGCTGGGAGCGCGCCCGACGTACTTCGGGACATCGAGCGACCGGGCGCAGAAGAGCGCCACGGCCGCCCACGGATAGCGAGAGGGAATGCACAAGAAAGGCATCATGCGTCAGGCGGGGCCGCTCCTCGTCGCCCGCGGGGCGGCGACGGTGCTCGGCTTCGGGCTCCCGCTGCTCCTCGTCCGGCTGCTCGATCAGACGTCGTTCGGCGTCTACAAGCAGGTGTGGCTGGTCGCGACCAGCGCCTTCCTCATGCTGCAGATGGGGCTCACCGCGAGCCTCTACTACTTCCTTCCACGGCGGGACGGGAACGGCGCCGCCTACCTCACGCAGTCCCTCGCCTCGGTGACGGTATTCGGGGCGCTCGGCGCCTTCGGCGTGTACCTCGCGCGTTTCGCCCTCGCCAGGCATTTCAACACGCCGGAGCTGGCCGGGTACGCGGTCCCGATGGCGCTCCTCGCTTTCACCCTGACCGCCACGACGCCGCTCGAGCCGGCCCTCCTCGCCCGGGGGCAGGTCAAGCTGTCGGCGGCGACGAACTTCGTCTCGGAGATCGTTCGCGTCGTCGCAAGCATCATTCCGCTTCTGCTCGGCTATGGGCTGAAGGGGTTCTTCTGGGCGTACGTCGCGCACGGCGTCTTGCGCTGCATCGCCTGCGTCGTGCTGCTCATCCAGACCGGCGGTCCGCGGATCGACTGGAAGCTGTTCCGAGGCCAGCTCGCGTACGCCTTGCCGTTCGGCGCGGCGATCCTCTTCGAAACGCCGCAGCGGAGCCTCCACCTCTGGGCCGTCGGCGGAACGGTCGGCGCGGCCGCCTTCGCCATCTACTCGCAGGGCTGCTTCCAGATCCCGATCGTGAATCTGCTCTATTCCCCGATCAGCGACGTCCTGCAGGTGCGGCTCAACGAGCCGGGCGGACGCGGCCACGCCGTCCACCTCTTCCACGACGCGAACTTGCGCCTCGCCGTCATCCTCTTGCCCTTCACCGCCTGCATGGTCGCGGCAGGGTCGCTCTTCATCCCGGCCCTCTTCACCCACCAGTACGACGCCAGCATCCCCATCTTCCGGGTGGCCGTCCTCTCCGCGATAATGTCGTCGTTGCCCATCGATGCCACGCTCCGCGCGCTCGGGCAGACCCGTTACATGTTCAACGCCTTCTTCTGGCGGCTCCTCGCCACGGCAGCGTTCGTCCTCGCTGGACTGCACTTCTTCGGGATGCTGGGCGCGATCTCGGGGCACTTGATTGCGGAGGGCGTCGTACGGACGGCGATGCTCGATCGCATCCGCAGGGAGCTCGGGTCGAAGTGGCGCGACATGCTGCCGTGGGCCGAGCTGCGCCACGTGGCCATCGCTTCGCTCGCCGCCTGCGTGCCCGTCGTCGTCATCGCCCGGTACGCCTACTCCGGTGCGCGACCTCTGCTCGCCTTGTTCGCGGCGGGGGCGGCGTACGGCGTCGTCTATCTCGCGATCCTCGCGTTCCATCCCGGGACCGGGACGCCGGTCGATCGGCTCAAGCGGATGCTGTTCGGGGCGCACGACGAGCCGCTGACGGTCGCCGCTCCTGAGCCGGTGCCGGCGCGGGCCGCTTAACGGCGCGATCCCGGGTCGAACCCGGCGAGGTCTTCTGAGCTCAGCCGCGGGATCCCGTGCTGCGCGACCGCGAGCGCACCGCAGAAGTTGCCGAACAGGGCGGCGCGGGGCGGGTCCCAGCCGCGCCAGAGACCCACGGCGAACCCCGCGAGAAAGCAGTCGCCGGCGCCGGTCGGGTCCACTTCGCGCGCGTCGAACGCGGGGACGTGGATCTCGCGGCCGTCCTGGACGAGAACGCAGCCCCGCTCGCCATCGGTGACGATCGCGGCGCAGCGTAGCGACGCGGGGTCGAGCGCGTCGGCCTCGCTGCGGGACAGCTTCAACCAGTCGAGGCGATCGATCTCGCGCCGCAGCGATGGCTCCGGTTGCGCGATGCCAACGCGTCCTTCCGCGTCCACCTGGCGCACGAAGGCCTGGGCGTCGCCCAGCGCGATCTCCGCGAGATCGCGCAGGCGGGCGAGCGTCGCAGGGCCGATCTCGCGTGCGATTCCGAGGGCCATCCCGATGCGGCAGGGAACGTCGCCGAGATCTTCCGGGTCGATGGGTGGCGCTGCCGCGGCCACCCTGCCGGCCCGTTCCGCGCCGCGGTAATCGTCGACGAAGGCGGTGGTCGGGTGGCCGCGGATGACGCGAGGAGGGCGCGGCGCCAGGTCGCCGTAGCGGAAGTCGTCGCCCACCTTGGCCACGACGTGGAAGTCGACGCCGAGGGGCGAGAGCACGGCGGAGGCGTGGGCGGATGCGCCGCCGAGCGCGAGCCGGATGCTGCCGTCCTTGGCGACGATGGTGTCGTGGCAGTAGTGGCCGACCAGCAGGAATTCGCGCGCCGGGAGCATGGGCGGTGGAGAAGTAGGCGTATGTCCTACTTTCGCGCTACATCGGCGAGGAGAACGGCCCTCGGGAGGCCGCCGGGCGGCCGGAATGGCGCCTGATCGGCGTTCGTTTTCTTCTTCATGCGAACGATTACCGCCCTCTTCGCACTCTGCGCGGCCTGCAGCGGATCCTTCGGGGAGCGGCCGGGCACTTCGCTCGAGCCCTCGAGCGGCCCGGCGCCGTCGATCGGCGCCTGCCCGGTCTTTCCCGCCGGCAACGACTGGAACCGGGACATCTCCGGGGACCCGATCGATGCGCGCTCCAGCGCCTACATGGCCCACATGGGCGCGGGCTCGCTCAAGCTGCACGCCAACTTCGGGTCCAACCCGACCTATGGAATGCCCTACGCGGTGGTGAGCGGCACGCAGCCGCGACTCCCCATGCAATTCCTCTACTCCTCGCAGAGCGATCCGGGCCCCTATCCGTTTCCCGAAGATGTGCCGATTCAAGCAGGGCAGGACTCGACGGGCGACCGCCACGCGGTCGTGATCGACAAGGACAACTGCTTGCTCTACGAGACCTGGGACACCCACTGGCTCGGGCCGGGGCAGGGCTATCGCGCCGGCGCGGGCGCGGTCTTCGACCTTCGCACCGGCGCCCTCCGCCCCGACGGGTGGACGAGCGCTACGGCTTCGGGGCTGCCGGAGTTCGCCGGCCTCGTGCGGTACGAGGAGGCCACCTCTGGCGAGATCCGCCATGCTCTCGCCTTCACGGCGGGTATGGCGGCCCGCGCCTGGGTCCATCCCGGCACGCACTACGGCAACAGCCTCGACTCCAACGCTCCTCCGATGGCGACCCGCGTCCGCCTCGATGCTTCCTTCGACGTGACGCGGTACACGGGGTTGACGCGCACCATCCTCGTCGCGCTCCAGCACTACGGGATGTTCCTCATCGACGAATCGACCACCGCCTTCGTGGGCGTGTCGGGAACGAAGGATTCGCGCTGGCCCGATCCGGATCTCGAGCAGCTGAAGACGGTTCCCATGAGCGCGTTCCAGGTCGTGCAATTGCCGGCGATCCATCAGAAATAGAGCCGTCCGGTATCGAACGAAGTTCGGCGCCCCCGGACCTTGCGCCCGCAAGGGTAGCTCCCCAGGTTGCGAGCAGACGGGCCCTTGGGGGTCGGTGTGCCGCACTGGGGAAGGCGGCATTGGCGGGTAGGGGGTGGCAGATGCGGGGTTCGATTCGCCGGGTAGCGTTCGTCGGAGACGTGGAAGTAGCCGTGTCGGAGGAGCTGCGCGGCCTCGGGTTCCGGGTCGAGCAGATCGAGAGTGACTCGATCGTGCGGGCCGCCCGCGAGCTCGTGCGGATGCGTCCGACCCTGGTGCACGCGCGCAAGAACCACCTCAAGGTCGGGCTGGTCGCCCATCTCTTGAACATCCCCTTCGTGGTGCAGGCGGGCACGCGCGACGTGAACGGCCTCACCGCCCGCGCGGCGCGCATGGCCGAGCGCACCCTTTGCGGCGGCGCCTCCATCCGGGAAGGCCTCCTCGTCCTCGGAGCGCCGGCTTCCTCGACGGTGGTGGTCCGCGGACTGCTCGAGACCAAGGACCTCGCAGGGCACGCGGTATTCGAGCCGATGGCTGATTCGAAGACGCGGTGGGTGGTCAGCGCCTCGCCGTGCGACGGCGCCGATCGCGGGCATTCGGACCTGCTCCTCGCCTTCGCGAGCATCGCCCGGACCCGTCCCGAGCTGAGGCTGCTCCTGGCCGGCGCCGGCATCGACTCGCGCAGCCTCATGGAGCAGATCGAGCACTCCGGCCTCCATGGCCGCGCTTTCGTCCACCACACGACGATCGATCACCTTCCGGGCCTGTTCACTCGCGCGGCCGCGGTGGTCGCGCCCAGCCGGACGCCCAACCAGCCCGACGCCGTGCCCGAGGCGCTCGCGCTCGGCGCGCCGGTCGTCGCCACCGCGGTCGGCATGCACTCGACCTGGGTGCGGGAGGGCCGCACGGGCTTCTTGGTCCCGCCCCGCTCACCGGGATCGCTGGCCGCTCGGCTCGTCCAGGTGCTCGACGATGCGCAACTCGCGCACCGCGTCGGGCAGGCCGCCATGCGGGACGCCCATGAGCACCAGCGTCCGTCCAACGTCGCGCTCTCGCTGACGCGCTGCTGGTCCGGAACCGCCCGTCCCCCGCCCAGCCCGTTCGCCGGCATGTACCTGCCGCCCTCGCGCCACCGCGCTGTCAACGCCTGAGCATTCTTTGCCGGACTGCCGGGCGCTGCACAGCTTTCTGCCCGCGAACCAATGCCACCGGTCGTTTCCATTGAGGGGAAGAATTTGGGGGGTCCAGGGGGGAGCGGGCTCCCCCTTGGTAGAGGCGCCGAAGGCGCCGGATCGAAGAGCTTCACATCGAAGGTACAGCCGTCAAATCAACTCCAGTGAGCAGCGGGATGAAACCGTCCGAGAACCTCATGAAGGTCCTGCTGGTCGGCGACTACCCGCCTCCCTACGGCGGCGTGTCGGTCCACGTCGAGGTCGTGCACCAGGCGGTGCGCGCCCAGGGCGGGATCTGTCAGGTCCTCGACGTCGGCAAGGGCCACCTCCCAGCGGACGGCGTGGTGCCGGCGACCGGTTACCTCGCCTGCGCCGCCCACCTCGCGCGGTACGCGCTGCGCGGGTACCGCATCCACGTCCACACCAGCGGCGCGAATCCGAAATCCTGGATGCTCGCCTCGGTCTGCGCCGCGGCAGGAAGGCTTTCGCCGCAGCCGCCGATCGTCACTTTCCACTCGGGCCTCGGTCCTGAGTGGCTGGCCGCAGACCCGATGCGCGCGAAGATTGCCTGCGCCGTCACCAACGCCTTCGGGAACGTCATCGCCGTCAGCGACGAGATCCGCGGCGCGCTCCTCGCCTGCGGCGTCTCGGGCGACCGCATCGAGGTACTGCCGGCCTTCTCCCCCTCGTTCCTGCACCCGGGAACGCCGCCCCCCGGGCTGCGCGAGATCCGAGCCGAGGCGTCCCCCCTCTACTGCGCGATGCTCGCTCCCGGACCGGTGTACGGGAAGGAGACACTGCTCCGCGCCTTCGGGCGCATCCACGCCCAGAACTCGCGGGCGCGGCTCGTCGTCTACGGACCGGGAACCGAGCTGATGGGCGCCGAGGTGGCGCAGCTCTGCGGCGAGGCCGCGGCTTCCGCCGTCCACGCCTTCGGCGAATTGCACCGGCCCTCCGCGCTGGCGCTCATCGCTCAATCCGACGTCTTCGTCCGCCCGACGCTCGCCGACGGAGACTCGGTCTCGGTTCGCGAAGCAGTCGCGCTGGGCCGCGCCGTCGTCGCCTCCTCGGTCGGGACCAGGCCTCCGGAAGCACGGCTCGTCCCTCCGGGCGACGTCGATGCGCTCGCCGCGGCGCTCCTCGAAGCCGCCCAGGAACATCCTTCGCTGCGCGTCGCTCCCGCTCCGGAAACGGCGGCGAAGACCGACTGCCTGCAACGGCTTCTCGAGCTCTACTCGGGCGCTACCGGCGCCCCCGGCACTGCTTCCAACGCCCCGGCCGCAGAGCCTGCGGTGCCCGCGCGGCCGGCGAAGACGAACGACAACACGACGACCTTGGTGGAGAACCCTGCATGTGCGGCATCAGTGGCTTCCTGAATCGAGATCCGGCGCATCCCGCCGACGGCGAGCTCCTCGCCCGCATGACCGACGTGATCGCGCATCGCGGTCCGGACGGTAGCGGCGTCCACATCGAAGGCCCGCTCGCTTTCGGGCACCGGCGCCTGTCGATCATCGATCTCTCCTCGGCCGGCGCGCAGCCGATGACCAACGAGGACGGGACCATCTGGATCACCTTCAACGGCGAGATCTACAACTTCCTCGATCTCCAGCGGGAGCTCGTCGCCAAGGGCCACGTCTTCAAGAGCCACTGCGACACCGAGGTCCTGGTCCACGGCTACGAAGAGTGGGGCGAAGAGCTTCCCGAGCGGCTGTGCGGGATGTTCGCCTTCGCCATCTGGGACCGGAACAAGCGCCGGCTCTTCCTCGCCCGCGACCGCCTGGGCAAGAAGCCGATCTACTACCACCTCGGCAAGGACCGGCTGACCTTCGGGAGCGAGATCAAGTCGCTCCTCTGCGATCCTGCAGTTCCCCGCGAGCTCGACGAAGAGGCGCTCGATCTCTACCTGAGCCTCCGCTACGTCCCCGCCGGGCTCACCGCCTTCACCCAGATCCACAAGCTCCCGCCGGCCTCGTATGCCATCTTCGACGGCGGCAAGCTCACCGTCCGGCGCTACTGGAAGACGGTCTACCCGCCCGCGCCGGACGAGAGCCGCGACGACCGCGACCTGGCCGAGGACTTCTGGGAACGGCTGCGGCACGCGACCAAAATCCGCCTCATGAGCGACGTTCCGCTCGGCGTGTTCCTCTCCGGCGGGCTCGACTCGAGCGCCATCGCCGCGCACATGGTCGACCTGCGCGCCGAGAGCGGCGGACCGCAAGTGAAGAGCTTCTCGGTCGGATACCTCGCCGAGGACGGATCCTCCGAGCTCGATCAGGCGCGCCGCGTGGCGCGCGCGCTCGGCACCGATCACACCGAGGTGGTGGTCACCGCCAAGGACTTCCTCGATTTCCTGCCGAATCTAGTCTGGCACCTCGACGAGCCGGTCGCGGACGCGGCCTGCGTTCCCCTCTACTATCTCTCCAAGCGGGCCCGGCAGGACGTCACCGTGGTCCTTTCCGGGGAAGGCGCCGACGAGGTCCTGGCGGGCTACCCCATCTACCGGACCATGCTGTACTTCGAGCGGATGCGAGCGGCGGCGGGCTCCGCCGTGGACACGGCCGCTCCGCTCGCGGCCCGGTTCGTGAAGAACCCGAAGCTGCGCAAGTACCTCTACTGGGCGACGCTGCCGCTCGAGGAGCGCTATCGCGGCGTCTCGTGCGCCTTCGTCGACGAGGAGAAGTCGATCCTGCGCGCGGGCGAAGGCGGCCTGGTGCCGCCGCGCAAGATCAGCGCGAAGCTCGTCGATCGCCTGGCGGTGCACTGGGCGGAAACCGAGGGTCTTCCGCCGCTGGAGCGGATGCTCGAGCTCGATCGCCGCGTCTGGCTCCCCGACGACCTCCTCGTCAAGGCCGACAAGATGACGATGGCGACGTCGGTGGAATTGCGCGTTCCCTTCCTCGACCACCAGCTCATCGAGTGGTGCGCCCTGCTGCCCGAGCGCGCCAAGCTGCGCGGCAACGTCGGCAAGTGGCTGCTCCGCGCCGCGGCCCACGAGCGGCTTCCGGCCGAGTGCACGGCGCCGGGGAAGAGGGGCTTCACCGTCCCGGTTTCCGGCTGGTTCAAGAAGCAGCTCCACGAGCCGCTTCGCGAGGCGCTCCTCGGCAGCGATTCCTTCTGCCGGGCCCGCTTCGGCGAGGCGCCGCTCATGCGCCTCCTCGACGACCACAAGCGGGGAGTGAGCGATCGCAAGGAAGAGCTCTACGCGCTCTGGGTCTACGAGCTCTGGCTCCGCCAGCACAAGGTCGGCCATCCCGCGCGCTTGCCCTCGGAGCGCGCGCCCGAGATCAAGACCACCGCGAAGACGACGAAAAGGAAGGCTCCGATGGGTTCGCTCTA
>Ga0209474_10000041_pt1 | contig 143774 bp, 102 predicted proteins | sample GraSoiAngelo_145_FD_185902 | JGI IMG/M metagenome (GOLD analysis project Ga0209474, IMG submission 185902) | Grasslands soil microbial communities from the Angelo Coastal Reserve, California, USA - 14_1009_05_20cm (SPAdes) (version 2) | ecosystem: Environmental > Terrestrial > Soil >...
GTGGTCGTCGTGGAAGTACCGATCTGGGAAAAGTTTGTGCATCCCGCTCCCGGGCATTGCTCGACCAGATAATTCGAAACGGCGACATTGTCCGTTGATGCCGTCCAGCTCAAATTGATTTGCGTGGTGCTGGCGGCTGTGGCGCCGAGATTGGTCGGGGCGGTTGGAGGTGTTGTATCGACGACTGCTCCCGCAGCGCGGAAGGCAGCCATCTGCATGACCCAGGCGCCGGTGCCGCCGAGCGAGGCTGTGGCGCTGTAGCTGCCGGCAGTCGTTGTGGTTCGATCTTCCGCGATGTCGGAGTCCGGATTTGTGATCAATCGGCTGGTAAAGCCGGTTCCGGCGCCCGTAGTAAACGTCTCGATAGTATTCCCTGCAACTAACAGATCATTCGCATTGGTGGTAGTAACCGCACCGCTACTTGTGGTGCTCGAGTTACCAGTTGACCCGACAAAAACATCCAACGGATTAGCCAGATCAAGGCCTGCATACTCCAGGATCCTTATGTCCGGGAAAGCTGCCGCCACGGAAAAGGCAACGGTTACCGCATTCGCAGATGCCGCCGCGCTGGCGATGTTCTTAGCGTAGTAGATCGATTGGGAGATAGCGGGGTTACCAGTTCGGATGGTCGGGTTCCCTGCGCGCAGGTACTGATTGCCCGCTGTGTCGGTTACAGAAGCGATCGTCGCCGTGGCGTCATTCCAGCCAATGACCACTACATTCAAGTCGCCCGCAACTTGTGCCTTTGTGTACGTCACTGCCACGGTCGTCTGTGCCGACTGCGGACACGAGTAATTGCCCTGCACGTAGCTAATGGCAGCGGTTAAGGAGCAAGGCATGAATACAGAAAATGCAACGGCGGCAATTGCGGCGGCGGCAAAGCGCCGACGGTTCGTCAGTAGCACAAAGGACCCCTTATTACTTTCGAAGAATGGAAATGTCGTTGATCAGCTACACGACGGCTAAGAGGTAGCTATCTCTCGTTTGTCCGGAAATGTCCGCTCCCAAATGTGCAAGAACATTGCCAAGTACGTCTGAAGTTGGTAAGCGTAAGTCGTTGGCTGAGAAGCGGTTCGAGGTAACTTGAGCGTGGTTCCCGGGTTAGCCAGTGAAATCATTTGCACTTTTGTGGCAACGAGATTCTGGCTGGTAGCCGCGCTTGGAGCGAATCAGGCTTGCGCTGGATGCGACTTGGCGTGTGCAGATGCCCGAGGCCGGGAACGAATGCAGGGAGGACAAGTTGAACCAGGCTGGCGGAAGGAAAGACTCCGCTTTCGCGGTTTTGAGCGCTTGACCTTCCGACGAACGGGTGAGTTCGTGCCGGGTCGCCGTTCCGCGCTCTGCACCACCGAACATAGTTCGGTGCTACCACATTTCCAATTAGGGAATCAATCAGAATTTTGCGCGACTACGCTTAGGCGGTGGGACACGCCTCGTTCACATCGAGAACTCGAAAGGCGAGCAACGGATTGGAATTTGAGAAATTCACTGCTAAATCACTGTTTTTCACTGTTCTCAAAACGGGTGTTGCGTCGGCATGGGCGGTAACTGTGTGTGGCTGCAGGGGTTGGCAGTTTTATCCGTTGCTCGCAGACGCGCGCAACAAAAATTCGCTGTTAAATTCGCTGATAAATTCGCTGTTCCTGGAAGAGCAGTGAATTGACAAGATTATGCTGTCCCGATTCGGGACCTGATCTCTGCCGACGACCGCTTCGAAGGGCGTCACGGGCTTTGCCCGGCGAGATCCACGCGACAGCCCGTCATCCACAGGCGCTTGGATGACCGTGCAAATCACCAAAATGAGATCGCGCGATTCATGCTGTTTCGGATTTGGAGATTACGTTAAGGAGTGGGGATCGCTGCGGAAGCCTCAGCCGAAAACGAACTCTCTGTTCCGCTCGAGTCCACGGCCGTTACTACATAGAAGTAAGTCGTTCCCGACTGAACTGTCGAATCGGTGAAGGCGAGCGACTGCAGTGCGGAATTCAAAATCTGATAGGGTCCGCCGGACTGCGGTGCACGATACACGTTGTATCCGGCGACCGTGGCAGTAGTACTGGCATTCCAGCTCAGGTCAACGCTGTGCTGTATTGTCCCCGTGCCACTGAGCGAGGCGCTGGCGGGCGAATTGGTCGCACTACTTGCGACTGAAATGGAGCCGGTCACGTTTCCGGCTGCCTGGGGCTGGAATAAAACCGCCACCGCGCTGCTGGTTCCTGCAGCAACAGTGAATGGCGTCTGTACGTTAGAGCTGAAGCCCGCGCCAGAAATAGTGATTCCCGACACGCTTACATTCACCGAGCTCGGATTTGAGAGCGTCAGGTTCTGCGAAGAACTATTGCCTACAACCAGCTTCCCAAACGACACTGTCGAGGGGGAAACATTGAGCGTGGCGACGGTCGGCGAAACCCCTGTCCCTTGAACTGCGACCACAGTTGGAGTCGCGCTCCCGTTACTCGTAATGGTCGCGGTTCCGTTCACTGTTCCGGCAGCCTGCGGTGAAAAGGTTACTGTAACTGTGTGGCTAGAACCCGCCGTGATCGTGAGCGGAAAGGTCAGGGGGCTCATCGAGAATCCGGCTCCGGCCAAGGTTACGCTGGAAACTACCAGGTCCGCTGTACCTGAATTTGTAACCGTAACCGTCTGGCTGCTGGATGTGCCGACCGTAACATTGGTGAAACTGAGGCTACTCGGCGAAACACTGACAGACGGTGTTCCCTGCCCGCCTGGCGTGGGAGTCGTGACTCCTGTGCTGCCGCATCCACTTATCAGGAACGGCAACACGTAGAGGAATATCACCAGAAGCGAGTGAGACCACTGCCCTGTCGCGAGATTCCGAACTTTCACCGGTTTCCTCTCTCAATGACGACCAATCCTCCGAAAGAAGAAGCGAAGGTTTTGGCGCATTTACCCTGTTAATTACGGTATGGCCGGCCAGAAATTGCTTCAAGCGAAATGACCTAAACTACAGGTACGAAAGGCAAAAGCAATCCTTGTACCTCTGTAAGCGTACTGAGACAGGTCATTGAAGAGGCGCGATTGTGAAGATGTAGGCCACCATATCACAGCCCCTGGGTGGTGATTCCCTCTGCCCGGCGAAAAACTGCGAAGATGCCGTTCGCTTAGAACATGAAAGTAACCAAGTCCTTGGAGCTCGGGAGGGTGGCAATCTGCGTGCTAAGATTTTTTGCATGATAAACACAACCGCATCGCCTGTCGGTGCACGAGCATTCCTGGAAAGAACAAAGGCACGCGAACTGCGGGTGGGGATCATCGGCCTCGGTTACGTAGGCTTGCCTCTAACATTACTTTTCAGTGAGCAGAGGTTTCGCGTAACCGGTTTTGACGTCGATCAGCAGAAAGTAAGCACGCTGAACAGCGGCGGATCTTACATACACCGCATTCTTCCCGAGGACATATCCGCCGCAAAGTCGGCGGGATTCACGGCCACAACGAACTACGCCCAACTTTCGGAGCTGGACGCGATCATCATCTGCGTCCCCACGCCACTTACCGATCATCACGAACCGGATCTGAGCTACATCGAGAACACCGCGCATGCCATTGCGCCCAATCTGCGTCCGGGACAGTTGGTGATACTCGAGAGCACTACGTATCCAGGAACTACGGAAGAGGTTCTTGTCACCATTCTGGAAAAAGAGAATCGCCTTGGGCTGAAAGCCGCACGCGCCGGCGTCTCCGGTGATGATACGTTCCACGTCGCCTTCTCGCCCGAGCGCGAGGATCCCGGCAATACGGACGTTGCCCGGCGCGATATTCCCAAAGTAATCGGCGGTTTGGAACCCCTTGCGACGCAGTATGCCAGCGCACTCTACAACTCAATCTTCAATCGCGTAGTTCCGGTCTCTTCGCCTGCAGCGGCGGAAATGACCAAACTGCTCGAGAACATCTATCGTTGCGTAAACATCGCGCTGGTCAACGAACTCAAGCTGCTCTGTCTGCGCATGGATATCGATATCTTTGAAGTCATTCGCGCGGCTTCCACCAAGCCTTTCGGATTCCAAGCCTTCTATCCCGGACCAGGACTCGGCGGCCACTGCATTCCGATCGATCCGTTTTACCTCTCATGGAAAGCAAAGGAATTTGACTTCCATACGCGGTTCATTGAACTGGCGGGCGAAGTCAACTTGAGCATGCCATATCACGTGGTCGCGAGCGTGTCGCAGGCACTGAACAAGCGCAAGCAGGCGTTGAATGGATCCAAGGTGCTCGTGCTCGGGCTTGCATATAAAAAGGATATCGACGACCTGCGCGAGTCGCCTTCACTGACAATCATCGAGTTGCTTCAGAAGGAAGGCGCGACGGTCAGCTACAACGACCCGTTCTTTCCCACCGTCGGCCGCGGCCGCAAGTACGATTTGCAGATGAAGAGCACGCCATTAACGAAGATCGAGGAGTTCGATTGCGTGCTGATCGTAACCGACCACTCCAGCTACGATTATCAAGACATCGTGAAGCGCGCGAGACTAGTAGTGGACACGCGCAACGCCACTCAGGGGATAAAGGCTGAGAACATAGTCCGCTGCTAAGCTGAGTTTGGTTCGGAGATTCTAGAGAAAGAATAGACTGGTCGGGGCGGAGGGATTCGAACCCCCGACCCTCTGCTCCCAAAGCAGATGCGCTACCAGGCTGCGCTACGCCCCGACAAATTGATTGTAACGCACCGGGACGATGCTTCCCCAATGCTCCGCGCCCTTGCGCCTCTCTAGCCGTTTACGTCATCAGGTTCGGCAGGGACTTCCACCTCCTAGCCGTTGATGTGTTCGGAACACAAAAAAAGGGCCGACATTAATGTCGGCCCTGCATTAAAACAACCTTTGGTTAGAAGGTGAACTGCGCTCCGAATTCGGCACGGAACGAGATGGGAATAGCTCGGTTGCACCCGTTGGCGTTGCAGCCGATATAACCAAGCGGAGTTGCAAAGGAACTCTTCGTCGGATCCGTGTTGAAATGGCGAACGTTGCCATCGTAGTTGTTGCCATAGTTGGCGCGGTTCGTGAGATCGAACGCCTGGAAGATCAGCTTCAAGTTAGATTTTTCTTTGATCTTGATGTTTTTGGTAAGGCGAGTATCCAGATTGAAGAATGGCGAACCACGCAGACGGTCAAAGTGAGTCTCCACGCATGAGCCATTCAGGTAACAAGTCTTTAATGCGCTGCTGGTTTGCGTGGTGCCAAACAGCAGATTGTTATGGTCATTCGCAGGGACCAGCGCATGTGCGGCGAGCGGTCCCGAGCCAAAGCCGAGCACGTTAGTAAAGCCGGTCGTCGCATCATACGGACGCGCAGACGCTACCTGCATGATAGGCGCAACCTCGAACCCCCACGGCAGGTCCACCACGCCGGAGACCGACCCATGGTGCCGTTCGTCGTTTGGCACTGGACCGAAATCTGCTGGATTCAATGGGAAGCGAGGATCGGTAACCGTGTTGGAATAGCTGGCAGCATTGCCATCGTAGGCCCTGCCTTCCGAGAGGGTATAGGCAGCGTTTACTGTGAAGTGATTTGCCATGCGTCTGCGCAAGGACACGTTCATACCGTCATAGCGCGAACGTCCCACCGAGGACTCCATCGAGATGCGAGCGATTTGTGCGAGAGGGGCACTTGGATGGGCAGTGTTGTAAGCAGTGATGGCTGAGGCGAGCGTCCGAGTTCCCGTAGCGGGATCGATATAGTTGAGAATCTGACGCTTCTCCTCATGCAACCCGAGCTCGTGGATGTACTCAATTTCCATCACTGTGTTGGCATTGAAAGAATGAGCAAACCCGATATTCCACTGCTGCGAATAGGGGTTGCGATAGTCAGGTGCCATGAGGCGGCCCACTGCCCCAGCCGTAAGCTGCGTAATCGGCGCAGGAATCGTCGGCACGGGATCGATACCTAATCGATATTGAGACAGCGGGATGTTGGTACCGGGCACTGTGCAGGACGTGCAGGTTGTTCCTGGACCGCTGCCACTGATCGAGAACACAGTCGCGAACAGCGTAGGATTCGCCTGCTGGATCATAAACAGCGGGATGTTGAGGAATGTCTGAGCGTCGTAGAGCCCATAGCCTCCACGAAGAACATTGTTTCCATTTCCGGTCAAATCATAAGCGAAGCCCACGCGCGGGCTGAAGCCTTTCTTGTAGTCCTGAGGAATGCCGGCAAAGGGGCTATTGAGCGCCTTCAGCAACTGGTACGTGCGGCTGCCGGCTTGAGCATTCGTCGCCATCAGGTTGAAGTCACGGTCATAACGCAGACCTAGATCAAGCGTCAGCCTGCTGGTCGTTTTCCACGTATCCTGGAAATAGAGGCCAAGCATCTTTCCGCCGCCGGGCAGATCTTCTTTTGGATCGCCATTCGATATAGACATGCCCGTTATGGCACCCGGTGTTTGGAAACCCTGTGGGTAGAGTCCGCCCTTGTTGCCGAGAATGTCGCTGGGCAAATCCTGGAAGTCATACTCCAGCGTGGAGTTGAACTCAAAGTATCCGCCAAGCGATGGCTCCCAGAGGTAATCGACACCCCCCTTCAGGCCATGCCTGCCGATGTTGTATGAGAGATCGTCGCGGAACTGATATTTGCGCTGGTAGGACTGCTGCGGAACGTTCGTGTTTGTGCCAAACGAGATGCTTTGCGGAAACGTCACGAGTGGCGCGCGGGTCTTGCTGTCAATCAGATTGTTCCAGTACTGGAACCCGGCGGTAAAAGAATTCACCAGCCTCGGACTGAAGACGGAACTCAGCGTGGCGTTCGTAACGATGAGATGGTTGTTCTGGAAATTGCCTTCGGTTAGATCGTTGGCATTGCCTGATTGGTCGTTCTGGTCTTCGTTGTTCTGTGCGGCGTAACTGACGAAGAAGCGATGAGCGTCGGAGAAGTTGTGGTCGATACGGGCGTTGTAGCGAGTATCGAAGTAGGGGGTGGGAATGGTCAGGGCTGGGTCAGGATTAAACGTGACGTTGCCGAGATTCAATCCCTTGAGTCTGCTCAGTTCCGCAAACGCGGTTGACTTTACTGGGATGGCTGTGTGCTCGCGTAGGCGTTCCCAGGCGACAAAGCCAAAATCCTTGTCTCTCCTGATTGGTCCGCCAAAGCGTCCACCGAATTGCTGTCGTTCAAACTGAGGTGTCGGGTTACCGGTCTTTATGTGAGTGACCGGATCCTCGGTATTCAGCTTGTCATTTGCATTGAGGGCCGTCTGCGTGTCGAAAAAGTACCCAGACCCATGGAAGGCATTGCTGCCCGAACGGGTGATCACGTTCATCGCAGCGCCTTCAGAGCGACCATTAGCGGCCGAAAAACGCTGAGTGGAAATTACTGCTTCCTGTACCGCCTCGAGTGGAAGCTGCATCACCGGGCCACCGACGGTGTTGTCTTTGTTGTCGATGCCATTGACGGTGATGTTCATGTTGCGACCGTTCGAGCCGTTGATGCCTACTCCAGAAGTCCGAACTTTGGTGGGATCCCAGGGAGGCGTTGCCTTTGCTCCCGGCGCCAGATACGCGAGATTGGCGAAATCACGGCCGTTAAGGGGCAGGTCCTGCACGTCCTCAGGCGTGATCTGCATGCCAACCGAAGTCTTTTCCTGATCGAGAATCGGAGCTGCAGCGGTGACTTCGACGGTTTCGGAGGCTGCGCCCGGTCTAAGTGAGAAATCCTGAGTAGTGGTACGCCCGACGAGCAACTCGACGCTAGGAGCTGTCGACGTTGAGAATCCGGTCATCGTTGTTTTTACCGAGTAGATCCCCGGAGGCAACACGTCAAAGCGGTATGCGCCCAAGTTGTTGGTTGTTGCAGTACGGGAACTGCCGGTGGCGGCGTCTACTGCCATAACAGTCGCGCCGACGACTACAGCTCCGCTCCTGTCTGTGACTGTCCCTGCAAGAGATGAACTCGCAGTGACAGCTTGGCCGAACATCATGCTGGCCATCGCAAAAAGGAACCCGAATGCAACCAGTAGCTTTAAAGACTTGTTGATTCCCATGTGCCTCTCTTCCTCCTGGACCGGTAGCTCGCTGCCAAACTTTTGGGTGACGTCTGTTGAAAAGGTGGGGTGCGCTTGCTGCAAGCTTTGGTCAATGCAATTCAATTCTTATGCTGTAGAAGCACTTGCCCTTCCAGGAGGAATTTTCGTTTGTTTTCAAAGCTTTACACTCTCACGTGGGACGAAACATCTAAAAAACGGGAGCGAATACTAAGCAATATACATAATCCAGTATCTACTACCAACATTGCGACGCCTTGTCCCATAAGTAGGGGGTCGGGAATGCTGATTGATTGATCCGACTGAGAGCGCGCCGCTCGCAAAAAAAGTCGGCATTTTCATGCCGGCTCACCGGAACCGGAGCGTATTCGCCTTACCGTTACATCTAGCGGCTGTTCATACGGTTCTCGAAACGCATGCAACTCAACTGGTTGAACCAACCCCAACCGGCTGAAGAGGGCAATCTTCCCCTTCAGTTGGGTTTCGGAGCTGGCTTACCCTGAGGGTCTTGCTTTTCCAAATCATCAAGATAAACCCGGATGTCTGGTGCCTCAGGGGCGTTTGGATCGAGCTGCACATATTTCCTGAAGTGCTCTGTAGCGCCGGGAATGTCTTTCTCTGAGCGCAGGATATTGCCCATGATCAATTCCGCCCGGGGAAAACGATGATCTTTGTCCAGTTCGAGAACTTTACTCACGTTGCGTTTGGCGTCAGGAATCTGTTTCAGCATGATGTGCGCAACCGTCTTGAAGTAGTACGGATCAGGATAGCTGGCTGCGTCGAGTTCAATCGCCTTGTCGCTCAGACGTATCACCTCTGGCCACTTTCCATGCGTGGCATGCAGTTGGGCAAGGTGAAGATATGGAGGGACATACTTTTCGTCGGTGGCGATTGCGTCGGCGAACGATGTTTCTGCCTCAGTATCCAAGCGTCGTGCGCGCTGTTCACGTCCTCGCAAGTCGAGGGCAGAGGCATACCGCGGAAACAACTCGATAGCTTTGGCCAGGTGCTTATCGGCATCTGTGAATTTTTTCTTAGCGAAGTCATCTCGCCCCTTGTCATATTCTTTGCGCGCGCTCTCGGGCGCCTGCAGGGCCGTCGCACTGATGCTGGTTCCCACACCTGCGCCGATACGGTGCAGGGTAATGGGGCCAAGCGAGACAGGCAGACTGAAGTCGCGGCCGGCCAGAGAAACTGAGCCGGCGGAATAGCCCGGCAGGAGCGCTCGGACGTCGCATCCCCATAGCTGCGTCCTTGTCGTTTGCGACACACGGCTTCCCATATCGGCACCCATCATCGTCGCTCCGCCGCCCTCGGATGCGCTTTGAAACGCGGGGATGGATTTGTCGTCGAGCAGAATTGTGAAGTTGCCGTGGGAATCACTATAGACCTCGCCACGAACAATGTTCCCGCAAACACGCTGCACCTCCACCGGCTCGGTCAGCGGCGTGCCATCATCAAGAACAACATGTCCACTGATTTCAACCGGACGGTTGGTTTCCGTCGGCAACTGGCTGGGAAGGTTTGTCGTCGGCTGGGCAGAAATCTGTGCAATGGCAGCGATAGATGAAAACAGCAGCAGAAAATTGCCGAGCAACATCCGAAAGATTTTTAGAGCCAACATCACAATGCTCCTGTTGGTAATTACGTTCAAAACAGTAAAAGTGCGCGCGCGACATGGTTGATGTGAAGGCCATGGCCCCAGATTTCTAATGTGCCGGTCCACCGCTTCCGAAGATTCTAGTTCTTACACCGAAGAAAATAGGGAAAGGCGGATCGCGCCTTCCCCTATGAGAACCACCTAAAAGCAGAGGCTCTAGAAGCTGAACTTCGCTCCAAACCTCCACTGCGAAGGCGGCTGGACAAGCAGAGCCGAGCCATAGAAGGCATTGGGTACGGCGGCAACGCCAGTAACACCGCTATTCAGCGAGAAGGTCTGATCAAGCGTGACCGCACGCTGCGTGTTGGTGACGTTAAACCAGTCCGCGGTGAAGCGGAGTTCACGATTTTCCCCGATCTTCCAAGGCAGGTAGAAGCCAAGATCGAGGTCGTGCGTAATTGGTGTCCGCTGCGTGCCAATGCTATCAACAATGTTCGGGAAGCCTGCCTGGGATGCAGTCACCTGCGGAACGATTGAGGTGCCACGCTGAACGGCGAAGCCTTCGTTGTTGCCATAGACCGGATGCGGGATCAACTGATTGAAGGGTGACCCCGATTGGATGTAGAAGTTGCCGCTGACCATCACCTTGAACGGCGTCTGATATGAGCCGTTGAACTTGAACTGGTGCGGCCGATCATTTGGCAACCGTCCATAGGTGTTCGGCAACAGGCTTACCAGATCGAACAGTGATGTGATGTTCGGATCCGACTGGCCGTTATCGTTGCGGAACAGACCTTCGTAGTTACCGACAAGACTCGAGTACGTGTACGAAGTGATGAACTGGTAGTTGTTGCTGAATCGCTTCGTAGCCGTGAATTCAATACCGCGGTAATAGCGACGTGCAGGTCCGAAACAGCCGATCGTCGGATCTGCACAGGCTTTGTCTTCCGTGGTCTCGCCATTGCCGCGACGGCCCGGGTTGAACAGGAAATATGTGTCTCCATCATCGAAAGACCCGTCTTCGATGATGTTGATGTAGTTGCGATAAATGCCGCGTATGCCCAAGACGAAGCGGTTGGCAGGCGCGAATTCAATACCAGCGGTATATTCTTCCAAGGTTTGCGGCCTGATATCCGGATCGATCGGAGTTGCATCCGCGCCAAGGTTCACCGCGCCGACGGTATTGCTCGAACGGATGCCGGGAACAATGTTCGCGCCCGCCGGGGCGCCGTAGGTATCCACATTGAAGTTTTTGTCCGTCTGGCTGTTACCGCCACCGGCACGAACGTTCACGTCAAGCGGTATAGGCGTTTCCAGGAACCTCGCATAGCTCACTGACAGCTTGCCCTTGCCGGTGCCGGTGAAGTCCCAGATTGCGCCCAGGCGAGGCTGCATGTCACGCCAGAACTGGTTCAGCTTAATGTACGACTTTCCATCCGTGTCATAGCCCTGTTGAAGGTCCCATCGCAGGCCAAGATTCAGTTGGAGGTTCCGTAGCACTTTGAAGTCGTCTTGCAAATAGCCGGAGTACACCTGGGTGTACGTGTTCGCGTGGAGTTCGAAATCGCGAACGCGTGTGCTCAGGCGCACAAGGAACGGGTTTCCGAACGCCTCATTTGCAGTAATTGATCCTTGACTTACGCTCGTAATGCCGGCGGGCAGCCTATTTGCGGGCAAGGACTGAAGCAGGGCGGCTGCCGTACTGCTTGGGCACACGATCGTCGTCGTTCTGGTTGTGCACACACTGAGGTTGTTCGTAGTGCGCTGGTTGATGGTTTGGTTGCTATCCGGACTAGCCTGACTCAGGCCTTGAGGATTGGCGTACGTGATTGGCACGCCGCTGGAGGTGTTGAGGTTGTTGTAGATGTTCCGCGACCACTCGAATCCGTACTTGATGCTATGCCTGCTGAAGATGTTCTGCAGGTGCGCGCTGGTCTCGTAACGGTTGCGATCGCTGTTCTGAAATAACCCGAAGCCAGGTCCCTGCAGAAAATTCCGTTGCAATGAACCGCCGCGGCCGTCAACATAATCAATGAATCCCGTCTTGCCGGAATTCGCCGTCGACAGGAATCCCGTGTGCGTGACCGGCGCGACCGTGGCACCGACCAGAGCCGCGAAATTGTCGCTAATAAGTGGGGCTTTAGCCGAGGCAGCGGACGGGAGGATATTTCGCCGCTGGTAGTGCAGTCCCATCGCAATCTCCGCGATAAAACGCGGCGTGAACGCCGAATTGAGCCGGACTGTGTAATTGTGTCCGCCACTCTGGTCTTTTCCCTTAAAAGCGGTGGGATCCGAACCAAAGCCGGAAACGTTCGCCAGTGCGGCGTTGGCCAGGAAACCGTCTACGGTTGTGAAATCCCCGAAGGTGGAAACGTTGAGGGTATGTCTATCGCTGATCCCCCAAGTGACCTTGCCTGCATAGAAGGGCGTCGTTACTTGATTCTCGACCGGGGTGTGAAACGTTTGTGTCAGGTAAAAGTTCTTCCGCCGTTGCGGGTTGAAAGCTCCGAAAAACCAGAGCTTGTCCTTCACGATGGGTCCGCCGATATCGCCGCCCACGTCCTGCTCCGAAAAGCCGTTGGCTGCCGATCCAGTAAACGGGAAGTTCTTCACCCCACGTACCATGCCCGAGCCGGTGAAGAATCCGAACACATCACCGGAAATACGGTTGCTTCCGCTCTTCGTAATAACGTTGAAGATACCGCCGGTGGACTTGCCGTATTCGGCGCCGTACGCGCCGGTCTTGATCTCGACTTCCTGCACGAACTCAAACGGAAGGTTAGCGCCGCCACCGCCAAATGCCGGGTCCGCCGTGCTCACTCCATCCAAAATGTAGTTGTTCTCCGGTCCTGAGGAACCGGCAACCGAAGGATCGCGATCGCGGCCTGAGGCATCGCGCAAGCCCGACCGCGTAACTGCCGGGGCAATGTTGTACAGGCCCTGCACCGAACGTGTAGTCGGGAAATTCAAAAACTGATCGGCACCGACGTTTGAACCGGCCGTGGTTGTGTCAACGTCGATCGCGCCCGTGTTGGCTGCCGTCACCTCTACCTGTTCCGTAGCCGAAGCCATCTGAAGCTGAACTTCCGCCACGTTGCTTCGTCCGAGGTTCACCACGATGTTTTTCCGCTCGTATTTGGCAAAACCGGAGCCGGCGTCCACTACGAGCGTATACATACCCGGCGGAAGATTGAAAATCTTGTAAGTACCATCCGGCTCTGTCGTCGTGGTCTGCGGTCGGATCAGGTTCTCACCAGTGACGGTCAGTCTTGCGCTAGGAACGACGGCACCTGCCGGGTCTTTCACCACGCCGGAGATACCACCGGTCGTCGCCGACTGCGCCCACGCGCCTATCGCTAGGGTCAACATCAGCGACAAGGTAAGCAGAAATCTACTTCTGCCTTTCAGTTGCTTCATTAAAACCTCCAGGAGTTACTGAATGGAACTAATGCGGGGCTTGTATCTTCACTTTTAAACCGGACCGGCAACATCTCTCCGGCTTCTGGGCAACAAAGCAGTTCGCATTCCACAAAGATTTGCCTGTGTTTTCAAATGTTTAGATTTATTAAGCAACCCGGACTTCCAATAAATGGGACGGAACGCAAGTTATACATACAAAATCCGGTATTCTGTCCCGGAAAACTACCTGCTCGTGGATCCTAAGATCAATCAACCTCGGAGGCAAAAAGACATCCAGATGAATGACAAACTAGGACTAACCCTCAGATCAGGTGATTAGGACTAAGCGCAGGGATTGGGGGGCTGCGGAAATCTAGCAGCAAAGGCAAAAACAGCGAAAATAACAGCTAACTTCTAAAATTAACCTCGGGTATCATAAATTCTGCCCAAAATGCGCGAATCTACAGTTTAGGAACACTGAAAACAGTGAATTATCAATGAATTTCTTGCGGCAAGGTTCCGGACGGGTTGGTGGTTTTCATCTTGTCAAGTATGCTCCTCACGCCAGCAGCGAACATTCCTGAAGGATCCAACTTCAGGTACTCCTTATATTGTTCCTGCGCGGAATGTGGGTCACCCTTCTTCAAGAGAATGTTGCCCATGGCGACGTGGGCAGGCGCAAATCGTGGCTCAATCCTGATCGCCTCAACGATGTGGGGCTCGGCCATCTGCCAGTTATTCATCGCGAGATAGCTTCGCGAGAGTTCATAGTGAGCCTGAAACGCCTTCGGATCGATCTCCAGGCTGCTCAGCAGCGCCTTCGCCGCTCCAGCGAAGTCGCGTTCCTGATTGAGGCAGACTCCCAATAGGAATCTGACGGAAAAATCCTTCGAGTCGGCATCGATTCCCTTCCGGATCACCGCTTCCGCTTCCTTCCACTTTTGCTGATCCATGTAGCCCTTGCCGAGCAGCGCATAAGTGGGAGCGAACGCCGGATCGGACTTCATTGCCTTCTCGAGATGGGCGATGCCGTTGATAGTGTCTTTCACGTCCTTCGATTCAAGGAGCAATCGCTGGCCTTTTTCGAACTCCTGTTGAGCCGCAGGATTTGCAGGCAGCTTCGCGGAGACGATTCCGGAAGCGGGTTCGGAAGCCGCGCGCGCGCCTGGCAACGGTACGAGCTCCAGATTAACGAACATCGACGGAGTGAAGTTGAGATCAATCTGGCGGGTTACCGGACGATAACCCTGTTGCTGAACTACGACCTCATAGTTATCGGCTTGCAAATCCTGGAAGTGGAAACGACCGCGCGAATCAGTCATCGAGCGGGCTACCTCCATCCCAGTGCCTCGGTTCAGGATGATCAGAACACCAGCCGGACCGGCGGAACTCTCCGCAACGCGAAGTTGGCCAGTGATTTCACGTGGAATACTCGCCGAGGTTGGCTGCTGCTGGCGATTCTGCGCAATCGCAATCGTGGAACAGAACAGGACAACGCAAATGAGCCGGAACTCTACACCGTAACCAAAACCATATCTCATGCTCGCGCTCATCGATCTGCAAATTCGAGAAAAAAAATGGGGAGGGCCGATGCCCTCCCCACACAAAAGAGCGAAGTGTAGCCTAGTCGCCTAGAACTCCCACTTGGCCATCACGCGCGCGGAGAACGGCGCTTGGAATTGAAGCGGAGCCTGGAAGTCGACGTTCGAGTTTGCCGGTTGGCTCGACAAATCCCGGTTCTGATCGACCAGGTTGATTCTGCGAGCATCAGCGATGTTGAACAAGTCGACTGCGAAGTGGAGAGTGCTCCTCTCGCCTATCTTCATAGGATACTCAGCCTTAAAGTCGACAGTCCCCTGCGGCAGGGTGCGGCCTAAGAGTCCGCGGCCCCCGATAGGGACTTCTCCCGAGTTCTGGTAAGCCGGATGATCACCGAACTGGCTGATCGGAGTACCGGTCTGTACGCGTACAGCAGTACCGAGGGTCAAGCCCTTAGCGAAGGATTCAGGCAACGTGTAGCTGAGAAATGCGTTAACCACATGACGACGATCGGTATTCAAGTCGCCATTCTTGAACTGGTCCCCTAATAAGTTGTATTGGCCTGCGGTGAAGTCAAACAGCGAGCTAATACCGGGATCAGTTTGTCCATTGTCGTTGCGGAATGCGCCTTCGTAGTTGCCGTACAGGTGGCCAACACGATAGTTCACTCGCAGCATATAGTTGTGGCTGAATGCCTTGTTTACCTCGAACTCCATCGCGCGGTATACGCGGCTCGGCTTAATAAAGCCGTCCGGCTTGCCGTCGGCTCCCACATCACCGCCACCATCAAGGAAGCAGATCGAGTTAGGAGTGAAGACGTTGTTGTTGGCATCGGCGGTATTGCCCAGTGCAACTGGCACTCCAGCTGAATTCTTCCCAACGTTTGTCGTGTTATCCGTTCTGCAGCCAGTTGGGAAATTGGCTACTGGAGTGCCCGGAGCGATCACCTTCTGAACTTCGTTCACGAACAGATCCAGGGTCGGACTTGGATTGGCAATGGCCGAGTTCTGGCTAAGAATCAGGTTGCCTTCCGGCGAAACGCTGCCGACGTCTTCGATCACACGCTGCAGACGGCGATCAACGTACCGCGCGCTTAGCACGAATCCATGGAACTCATGCTCAGCCCCGATGACGTACTCATCGGTGTAGGACATCTTTGTACCGGGAGCAATGGCCTCGCCCAGACCTGCTACGGAAACTTTGCCGCCTGCGGCGATGCCGCCGGTAGCATTGTTGATCAAATGAGCTTGGTCAAGCACTGGGGTGACTTTCGTGCCGTTAATGACGGGAATGAAGTCAGCGCCCAGCAAATCGAGCTCTTCCGAGAGCTGACGGATGGCTGCATCCAACGGCAGCTCGTAGTTATATCGGCCGAAGTTGAAGAAGATTTTGCTCTTACGATCTCCTTTGGGATCCACCGCGATTCCAAAGCGGGGAGCCCAGTTATCAGTAAACGTATAGTGCTGAGTGTCCACGTTACCGGAGAACAATTGCTGCTCCCAGCGAACGCCTAAGCTCATGTTTACGTGCTTATTCATTTCCCATGAATCGTTCACGTAACCAGCCTGGTATTTGCTGAAGGTAGGTAACTTGCCACCCGCGCCAAACTCACCACGAACCTGATTCAGATAAACGGGCGTCATCACCCCATTCACCGGATACAACGGGCACAGCGTGCAAGTGAAGTTGCCGTTTGAATCAGTTGGAGACTTGAGCAAGTTGAACTGCGCGTCCGACATCTTACCTGCCGGACTGTTAGTCGTGGGTAGCCACGAACCACCCTGAAGGTTAGTAGCGGGAACGACGTAACGTCCGCCGGATCGCGCCTTCACATCCGTGTAGTTCGGGTTTTCCCACATGTATCCGACACTGAACGTGTGCTGTCCAAGAGCATTGACGATCTTCGAAGTATCACCACTCACTTTGTAAGTGTGGGCGTCATGATTCTCCAGCAAGCCAAATCCCTGGAGTGTCCTGGTCACGGAAGTCGTGCGGTCCACGACCTGATAAACGTCAAAGCCCGGAGTCTCAGTGAAGTTGTTGGTGTTGTAGGCGAAAGAGCCGTTCACCAGCCAAGTTGGGCTGAGCGTTCCATTGTATCGGCCGACAACGTTACGCGTACCATAGTTCAGTCTGCTGAAGCCAGTGTTGTTCGAAGCGTTTAATGATGCGAGGTTAAAGGCGCCCACATTGGTATGCGACGGATCGGCGAAGATCGAACCTTCTAACTGGTGCGAATCGTTGATGTGCCACGTAAGCTTCGCGTCATAGTTGTAAGTCGTGGTGCGCTGATTGATCAATGGTAAGGTAGCTGCCAGAGGAGCGGTTGGAACGGTTTGACGTGGGTTGATCCTCCACGACGGATCGCCCGAAGCAAAGAAGAACAGGTGATCCTTGAAATGTGGGATGTATCCACCCAACTCACCGCTCGCGTCGTAATTCGAGTCACCAGGCTGCTTCCCGATTTTGTTGACGCGGAAATCGTCGCGCAGCAGTGGATTGGCTTTCAAATCCTGGGGAGAAGCGTATCCCGCGATCGCGCCATGATAGGCGTTGCCGCCGGTTTTGGTTACGATCTGGATGATGCCGCCATCCGATTGTCCATACTGCGGCTCAAAACCGCTGGTCTTCACCTGAACTTCTTTAATGAATGACAGATTGATTCCGGTTCCGATTGAACCCTGCGCGCGGGTAAAGGTTCCCAAGCCGCCGAAAGCCGAGTCCGTAATGTTTACGCCATCGGCAACATACGTATTTTCAAGACCAGAACTGCCGGAGATCGAGGGATTGGAATTGCCGGTAGCTCCGCCGCTGGCTACGCCTGGTGCTGTATAAAACAGATTTGCAACGCCGCGGCCGATTGGAACCTTGGAGTAGAACTCATCGGTCAGGTTAGTGCTGATCGCCGTGGAAGTAGTGTCCACCGCAACTGCGGAGGCGCTTACTTCGACAGTCTCGGTGACCGCGCCCGGCTCAAGCGTGATACTTACAGTTGCTGTCTTTCCTACAACGACCCCAAGCGAACGCAGTTGCGCCGCGCTGAAGCCGGTCTTTTCGATCTTAAGGTTGTATGCGCCCGGATCCAATGTAGAGAACAGGAAGCGTCCATCCTTGTCTGTGTCCGTTGCTCGTGTTCCGGTTGGACCAGTCATAGTCACTTTGGCGCCAACTACGACCGCACCGGTCTTGTCTGCCACCACTCCGGCTAAATTGCCCTTTGTCGACGTTTCTTGCGCAAAAGCTGACAGCGCGAGCGTCAAGGCAACAGCCAGAGTTGTCGCGATCCGCGAAAATCTCTTGTTCATCCTTTACTCTCTCCTTCGAAAAATTCTTCCGGTGGCTGGGCGCAGGTGAAGTAACTTCATCGTTGTCCACGACTGTGCACAACAGCCGACCGTCTGTGCTAACCGCAAAGCCAAGGAATGCTATAGGGGGAAGACTGTGCAAGCTGAGTGCACGTCGATGACCTAAACGAGACTCTTGACATTCAGAGACTTACAATGATTTCCGGGACGAGAAATATGATTTCTAGGATGAACGGGCTGGGATTATATGTTAATAAATAGGTGCGAAAGGCCAAGGATCTTCTACGAGTTGTCAAATTTAGCTAAGCTATTGCAATAATTGTACTTACTTTAGTCCCAATATCCCCGCGTCTTATCCCCGATGATACTAGGACTTGGGCGGCAGAGAGGCGATCATCTTGCCTTTGCGCTCCGTGTCGGCGGCTTTCTGAGTTTCGCCGACCTGCTGGTAGTAGCTCGATAAGGTCAGGTATAGAGGCCCGCTTTGCCTGCCGGGGACTATGCCCTCGAGCAGTTGGATGGACTTGCCGACCTGTCCGAGTTTGTGGAAGCTTTCGGCGATTCGCAGGATGGTCTGCTCGTCAGTATGTTCGGTGACGCCGGCGTTGCCGTACAACACGGCGATTTGCTGAAACTGCTGTTTCGCAAATAGCAGCTCCACCAGTTTGGAGCGAACTACTTCGTTCGACGGATCCTTTCGATAGGAGCGCGTTAGCCAGCCGATTGCTTCAGAATCTTTTCCTTGTGACAGATAGCATAGTGCCCGTTGACTCTCACCAACTCCGAGTCGGGCGTCATCACTCGCGGAGGGATCGATAACATCCCAGATCCGATTCGCAGGCTCGGACGAAACCACGCGAAAGTTCAAGCTGGAAAAAGCCCTTTCCCGCGTTGCCGGATCGCTTACAGTCACCACCATCCTGTAGTTGCCAGGCTTGAGGTCTGAAATGGGAATCTTCTTGCCATTAATTAATGTTCCGTTGGCGTCGAATTCACTTCTCTGTAGCTCGTCCTGCAGCGTCTTGGTATCGTGCATCCCCATGCGACCCACAGCATATTCCGCTATCAATTTGGCGCTGCCATAGGACCTTGGATCGGCCGGAGGCGCCCATATTTGGTAGAAGAATTTCAGGTCACGCCCCTGTCCGAGGGCAACGCCCTCCCCCGATGACGGCGTGAACTTCACGCCGGCGGCCGTGAACGGTCGCACGGTTGGAGACGTGATGCCGGTTTCAGCTTCAGCAAAGGGAACGACCGCAGTCAGCTGCAAACCCTTGGCCGGGGGATCAGGAATAACGATTTCTCTTTGCTCACGAAAGGCGGTCTTGTTGAGTTCGTTGCTGAGGACAAACTCGACGGTGTACTTCCCCGGCGGTAGCGGCAGAGTGCCTTCATATCCGAACAGCTTGTTTTTTACTTGCTCTACCTGCTGCGAGATAAGGAACTGTGAAACCTTGCGCTCCTGTTCAAAGATAGGCTTGTTATCTGGCGCCAAGACTCGGGCAACCACCTCGACGGAAAAGTAGTATTGCTCATCCTTTGCCTGCTGCAGCGTGAAGTCCTCGGGCCTCTTCAATCTCAAGACGTAGTGGAGGTTCGTATCTCCGTGGCTATCAACCAGCGGAGCGGTTAAGACCTCAAGAAATTCGCCGCTAATGACGATTCGATGACTGACGGCTTCGAGCAGCCTGCGATGCTGATCGAGCATTTCCTTGTTGAAGGGGTTGTTCGCCAGATTTCGAATCGTACCCAGCATTACGTCTGAAGTAAGGCTACTGGTAGCGGCATCCAGATCAACTGGTTCATCCGGCAGGAGACTAAGCGTAGTGCGAGCTACCTCGCGTCCCAATGACCGGTCAATTACCTTCAAGGCTGTCAGACGATCGTTTTCCGCTCCAGTCCCGGTTACCAGTTTGTCCGGACCGTCCATATACGGGCTGTAAAGACGGAATTCATCGCCTGTGTCTCGCTGGTAGAAGACAATATAGAAAAAAGGCGGCAGCGCCTTGTGTGGAGATGAATAGAACCAGATCTCCATCGGCCTGACGTTGGCCTGACCCACGTAGAGCGCCTTCTGCTGCGGCTTGCCGAAGAGGATATAAATACGACCTCGATCCGTTCGCCATCCTTCGTGCCCGAAGTTTTGATTCGCGTATTGAATCCGCTCGTAGATCTCGTCCCGATAAGTATTTGTAGGAGATCCTGGGTTGGGATTTCGAATTTCCCAAAAGTGGTCGATGAACTTGTCGCGCTCTTCATCCGTACTAAGGTGCAGGAACGCACCCTTCTCTTCGTCAGTGATCAGGTAGGCGGCATCCCGGTTAAACCACTGCTGATACCGGACTGGGAGCTTCTTCACGTCTTTGGAAGCGGTCGCGAAGAGTATCCCAGTCAGAAAAACCTGGATGAGCAAGAGACAGGAAACTACTAGATGAAGCGGCGCTTTTTGAGGACGAGACTGCATGGATTCGGTATTGAAAACTATAGTTGGGGCGCGGAAAGAGCGTCAAGGCGCAGCTGGGTCCGCACGAAGCGGTGATCGTCTGTAAGTACCTGAGACGTTTAGCAGTTTTAGTACTCAGCAGCTCAGAAATCGAGGGCGCAAATATTAAAGAGCAGCCTCCAAAGGCCACTTCTTTGGTTTCACGCGACGCGCTTATCCCAATATGGGATTTCGCGCCACGGATTAAGGCAGCTAATGGAGAGTTAAGGTGTTACTCGGATAAATCTGAGTTCAGACGCCAAATGAAATCGATGACTTGTCTCTCGGCCCATCGTCCATCGTAGCCGTTCGGTTCGGCCAGGAATGCGCAGTGTCCGCCGCGACTTGTCTCGATCCACGTAATGGAAGGATTGGCCAACAGTTTCTGCCTGGTCTCAGGCAGGATGCGGATGAAGGGATCGTCGTTGGAATGGATGACCAGAGTGGGAATACGAATTCTGTCGAGGACTCTTGAGGAGCTCGCGCGCTGGTAATAATCCTCTGCGCCGGCGAAGCCTTCGTATCGCGCCGTGATCTTGTCGTCGAATTCGCGGATGCTTGGAAAGCGTTTCAAGTCGGATAGATCGTACCGATCTGGGAACAGTATAACTTTGCGTCGATATCTTTTCCGCAGCCCTCGCAGGAAGCGCTGCTCGTAAAGCCAATTTTTCCAGGAATGCAGCGCGTCAGCCGATGCTGCAAGGTCCATCGCCGGCGATACTGTCGCCACTGCCTTCACGTTGTTCGGAAATTCATCCGCCCACTCTCCCGCAAGTTTCAGAACCAGATTGCCGCCCATAGAGAATCCCACAATGGCAATGCGCTCGAGGCCATCTTCTCGGATTAGTTCCTCCACGACGGCGCCTACGTCTGCGGACAGGCCTGAGTGGTAGAGCGTTGGAGTAAGAGTCTCGGTATTGCCACAATTGCGCATATTCATGCGCACAACATTCATGCCCGCGGCCCATGCTTTGCTTCCCGTGCCGATGACGTATTGCGATTCGACCGAACCTTCGAGTCCGTGCACGACAATATCGGTTATCGCCGATCGCCGCTCTGGCTGCCAGTGGCAGAGACACTCAACCTCTACTTTGGCTCCGGAATCATGTTCGGCAACCAGGAAGCGGCGCCTCTCGCCTTCAGGCAGCAGGCTGATTCGAGGTAGAAAATTGCCCGCGATGGTTTGCGTGTGTCCGCCGCTTAGGCCGCGTCGGGGAATGAAATTGTGCTCAGAGGACAACACCAAGAAATAGGTTACAGGGGACAGGTTATAGGGAACAGACGATTCCTTAATTCATCGAGCATGAGCCAGGGCCACGCGGGTCGCCACAGCTTCCGCAGGGACTCGGAGATGAAGAAAAGCTCTTATGTGAACTTCCTACGGCAAAGCTGGAAAGCTGTTGATCCAGATCATGACTGGAGCACGCAGGACACGCCGGAGCTTCCGATCCGCGAACTACGGCTTCGAAGCGGCGATCACATTCTTTGCAGATGTATTCAAAGATAGGCATACGAAATCGAGGGTACAGGGGATAGGTTACAGCGAACAGGGGAGGACGGTCCAGCCTCATAACTTTCGTGGGCTTACGCTTGGAGATCTCGGAAGATTTTGCGGAACTCGTAGAAGCCGGTCTTCCCTTTTAGCCACTCGGCTGCGCGTACGGCGCCTTCGGCGAACCCCAGACGGTTCTTGGCGTCGTGTACGAGCATCATCGTGTCATGAGGGCCATCGAGCAAAAGCACATGCGTGCCGACCGTATCTCCCTCACGTACAGAAGCAATCTCCGGATTCGTGTTTCCCACTTCGGCAACGATCCGCTGAATCGAAACCGCGGTGCCTGAAGGAGCATCCTTCTTCTGCATGTGGTGGCGTTCTACGATGCGCGGGATATATCCGAGTGGCACACCTAATGCGGCGGCTGCGGCAATTTCAAAAAAGACATTTACGCCAATGGAGAAATTCGATCCAAAGAGCAAGGAGGCTTTGGCTTCCAGCACCTGCCGCTCAATTTCGGGAAGATGCTGATACCAACCTGTGGTTCCGACTACGATCGCTTTCTTATGGCGAATGCATGCCCGCATGTTTTCGAGCACCGCGTCAGGGTTCGTGAAATCGATGATGACATCGATGTCGCGAAGGCGGTCGGCCGTGAGAGCACGCGCCTGTTCGTTATCGCGCGATGACAGGACCTGCACATTGTGGCCGCGCTCTCGCGCGACATTGCCCACCAGCGATCCTGTTTTGCCATGACCGATAAGTAGAAGATTCATTTGAGGGCTATTTCAACATGGAGGCAAGTGAGGCGAAAAGCAAAACCCGGAGCGAACACGGAGGACAGAGAGGCAAGGAGAAGTGATTTTTGGTCTAACCATCATTCAGCGCGGAACGGACAATACGGAATTGAGCCGCGCCCCTCTGTGACCTCCGTGTCCTCCGTGTTCAAAGTATCTTTCACGCGAAGATCGCCGGATCAGGATCGGCGAAGAATACCTCGTGCAGTGTTCGCACAGTCTCGTCAACGTCGTCTTCCTCGATTACGAAGCTGATATTGATCTCGGAGGCTCCCTGGGAAATCATGCGCACGTTGGTCTCGGGCAACGCGCCAAATACTTTTGCGGCGATGCCGCGTGTGCCGCGGATGTTTTCTCCCACCAGGCAGACGATGGCTTTGCGTCCTTCGTACTTCACATCAGCCAGCTTCTCCAATTCGGCTGCAATGGCGGGAATCGCCTCCGTTGAATCTACCGTCAACGAGACACTCACTTCGGACGTGCAGACCATGTCCACAGGACAACGGTGGTGGTCGAATACTTCGAAGATGCTCTTCAAAAAGCCGTGCGCCATCAGCATGCGCGTGGCAACTACATCGACGATGGTGATCCTGCGCTTTGCGGCAATAGCTTTGAAGTAGTTGCGGCATTGCGGAGCTCGGGCTGTAATGCGTGTACCTTCACAACCCGGATTACGCGAGTTTAGGACCAATACGGGAATGTCTTTCTGGACTGCCGGCAGCAGTGTCGCGGGGTGGAGAACCTTCGCGCCGAAGTAGGCGAGTTCGGCGGCTTCATCGAAGCTGATGGTGCGAATACGATGAGCCTCTTTGCAGAGCCGAGGGTCAGTGGTCATCATGCCGTCCACATCCGTCCAGATCTCGATCGACTCTGCTCCAAGTCCTGCGCCGACAATGGCTGCCGTAAAATCTGAGCCGCCGCGCCCCAGAGTGGTGGTTGCTCCTTCGCGCGTGCCGCCTATGAATCCTCCCATTACGGGAATCTGCTTTTTCTCGAGCAACGGCTTCACCTGACGCGCAAGGCGAAGATCGATCTCCGGGAAGAGCGGCACTGCCTTCGTGTGGTTTGCATCTGTGATTACACATTTGCGCGAATCCACGTGTGCCGCCGGCAAATCTCGGACGGTAAAGGCTGAAGTCACTATCCGGCTTGAAATACGTTCGCCGAATGATGCAACGAGATCCGTTGTGCGAGGAGTAAGCTCGCCGACGGCGGCGATGCCGCGCAGCAACTCGTCGAGCGCGTCAAACTCGGTTTCGAGCTCGGAATGAAATTGCGTGAAAAGTCCGGTGCCGAGGAGTTCTCCGGCGGTGGAATAGTGACGCTCTCTCAATGCGCGTGACAGCTCGAGCGACTTCCCAGGATCGCCGGCCCCCGCTGCCTGGCCCGCTGCGAGCAGTTGATCGGTGACCTTGGACATCGCGCTTACGACGACGACGGGCTGGCGCTCGCGACGTCCGGCAACGATCTTTGCCGCGCGGTCGATCGCGGAGCTGTCTTCGACCGAGGTACCCCCGAATTTCATGATGATCATCGGGGACTCCAGAACCCAATGTGGTTCCGACCGCCGCCTTCACCCCAGCAACCGCAAAACCGGCGCTTGCTGGGGAACCGGCCCTCGGGTAGTAGGAGGCAGGCAACACCAAGAACCTCAGGAAAAAGCAGGCTCACGAAGCATATGCGCTTTTGCTGCCAATGCAGTCCGCAGCAACCGGCCGAGGCCGGGTCCCCGGGCAAGCTCCGGTTTTGCGGTTGCTGGGATGAAGGCTGCGGCCTGAACCACGCAATCTCGCTCAATCGAGGTAGCCCTCGTGCTTGAGCAACTCGGCATTGAGAAGCGCGGCGCCGGCTGCGCCTCGAATTGTGTTATGTGAGAGCACGCTGAACTTCCAGTCGAGCAATCCACAGGGCCGCAGGCGACCGACAGTTGCACTCATGCCGCGTCCGCGATTCACGTCGAGACGTGGCTGCGGCCGGTCGACGGAGCAGTCATAAATTACCGGCTGCTCAGGAGCCGTGGGGAGCGAGATCTCCTGCGGACGCGCGCGGAACGAGTGCCACTGCTCCAGAATATCCTCGGCCTTCGCTGACTTCTTCAGCTTGATCGAAACTGATTCCGTGTGACCATCTTCCACCGCGACACGGTTGCACTGCGCGCTGATTTTGAATGGAGCGTCTTTCACAACGCCGTTTTCCAGCACCCCCAGCAGTTTCCTGGTTTCGGCCTCCAGCTTCTCTTCCTCGTTCGGGATGAACGGAATCACGTTGCCGAGAATGTCGAGTGAGGCGACACCAGGATATCCAGCGCCACTGACGGCCTGCATGGTTGCAACAAACACAGCTTCCACACCAAATGTGCGATGGAGCGGGGCGAGCGCCATCACGAGCCCTATTGCGGAACAATTGGGATTGGTGGCGATGAAGCCTCCGTTGCGCCTGCGTGTCGGCTGCTCGTCGATCAGCTTCAGATGATCGGCGTTGACCTCAGGGATCACCAGCGGCACGTCGGCCTGCATGCGAAAAGCGCTGGAGTTCGTGATAACGGCGTGCCCCGCGTTGGCAAATTTCGGTTCGAGTTCTTTCGCGATAGCTGCGTCGAGAGCCGCAAAGATGACTCTTGGCGCGCGATCCGGAGCAGCGTCGCTCATAATCATGTTGGCCACACGCTCGGGAATGGGTGTATTCAGCTTCCACCGCGAAGCTTCGCGATATTCAAGTCCGGAAGAGCGTTCCGAAGCCGCCAGCCATGCGACTTGGAACCATGGATGGTGTTCGAGCAACTGAACAAAACGCTGCCCGACCATTCCGGTCGCGCCGAGTATTCCGACTGGGATCTTATTCGCCATCTTGGAATCACTTCTTTAATTTAAGGTAGCAGCTTTGGAAAATGCTGGCAGCAGGTTGCCCAGCCTGGGCCCAACACCTAAAAATGAGGGACTGATAATCGGTACCAATGGCAGTCATCGAAAATTCCACCGCTTCCGCCCTTTCTAGCCGCACTTCATCCCTGACAATGACTATCGGCTTGTGCTAAGCTCCCCGGCCAAATACAAGCCAAGTCCTCTTTCTGGACTTGGCTGCGGGCTCCTTCTTTTCATAGTCGTCTGGAATTTTGCTTCGGCGCCACACGGCGGCTGAAATTTTCTGGAGGGACGCATGACAAGCCAAGTCTCGCCGTGTCAGAGCCCATCTCTGACCGGCAGAGGATTCTTTCCCACCCCAAGCACAGTAATAAAAGAGGAACTCAAAACCATTATTCAATTCATCGCATGGCTAAGCTTTCTCATTGCGCTGTGCGCAATGCCGGTGATGGCTCAAGTTGGCTCGTCCGGCAGCATCGTTGGCGTTGTCACCGACAACACGGGAGCGGTAATTGTTGGCGCGAACATCACCGCCGTCGATACTTCAACCGGGGAAAAGCGGACTACGACGACCAATACCGCAGGCCGCTACGTCTTTGCCAACCTTCCGCCCGGAGCCTTTGAGCTCAACGTTACTCAACCGGGATTCAAAGTCGTGAAGCTAAGGCAAAACGTCGAGGTTGGGTCTGTTGCGAATACGAATATCTCGCTGGAAGTTGGCGCTGTGAGCACAGTCGTCGAGGTGCAGGCTAGCGGCGCTCAGCTGCAGACGATGAACGCGACAATCGGCACTACCATGAACTTCGACATGGCGCAATCTCTGCCTGGGTTGAGCCGTGACGTTTCCGGTTTAGCACTGCTGCAGCCCGCCACCACTCCGGTGAACGGAACGGCGGGACAAGCCGGTTCGGTTGCCGGCTCCAATGCAGATCAAAATATGTTCGTGCTCGACGGCGGCAACAACTCGAGCGACATGGACGGCACGAACACAGTTTATTTGAGCGGCTTCGCTGGCAATCCGATCACCGGAGGTGGTAGCGCAATTCCCAACGGCGTTGTGCCGACTCCTATTGAAAGTATTGAGGAGTTCAAGGTTGGCATTGCTGGACAAACCGCAGACTTCAACTCTGCAGCAGGTAGTCAGGTCACGATGGCGACCCGGCGCGGCACCAACAACTGGCATGGCACTGCTTACGAGTACTATTATGGGACGAACTTTTCTGCCAACAGCTGGGCAAACGGCCATACGCCCTCAACAGATCCTGCCACCGGCACCACGCGAGGCTTCACGCCACTACCTTCCCGTCATCAGAACCGTTTCGGCGCTTCCGCTGGCGGGCCAGTTCTGCCCTTTAACTTCCTCGGCGGAAAAACCTACATCTTCGGCTTCTACCAAGGTGTTCGCTTTCCCAACATCACTACTTTTGAAAGATCCACTCCCTCTGCCTTGCTGCGAGCTGGCGTCATACAAGTCCAGAACAGCAGTTCGAGCCCAATCACTCTGAATGGCGTTAACTATGCCCCGAACGCATGGATGCCGTTCAATTTGAATCCGGGCCAAGTCACCGTAAACGGTGTCACTTACCAGCCGGCAAATGTATGTGGCACGGCAGGCAATCAGCCATGTGACCCTCGCGGCATCGGACTCAACCCCATCGTGAATCGGATTTGGTCGCAATTCATGCCAGTCGCGAACGACTTCGCTCCGGCTTCAACCGTCGGCGACACGTTCAACACAGTTGGTTATCGCAACACCATCCGATTGCCGCAGAGCGACAACAACTGGGTCGTTCGGTTAGATCATGACTTCGCGAAGAACTGGCACTTCATGGGCAGCTATCGCTACTACAAACTGAGCCAGGCCGATCTTGGTCAGTCCGATGTGGGTGGAATCCTGGGGGGAACCAAGGGTCAATACACTTCGACGCGGAACTTGCCGTCGTATCCTTCGATCATGGTCTTCGGGCTCAACACTACGATTGGCAACAATCTGACCAACGACTTCCATTACAGCTATACCTATAACTGGTGGCAGTGGGGCGATGCAGGAGCTCCTCCGCAGCCAATTGCCGGCCTCGGTGGCGCAGTAGAAATTGGCGGAGAAGTCACCGCGGCTGGAGGCGGTCGTAACGCCTTGATTCCCTACAACGTGAACACGCAGGACGTCCGCACGCGCTTTTGGGACGGCCAGGATCACATGTTCCGCGACGATTTGAATCTGCTGAAAGGCAACCATCTGTTCCAGTTCGGTGGCCTCTATCAGCGGAACTTCGATTGGCACGATCGGAACGACAATGGTCAAGGAACGATGGCCGCGAATGTGTATCAGGTCACCGATGGCGCTGGCATTTCATGGTCCGGCTTCCTGCCGCCCACGAGCATTGTGCCTGCATCGCAGCAAAGCAATTTCCAGACGCTCGCCGCCGATGTGCTTGGAATCGTAAGTCAGCCACAGAGCTTGTACACGCGTGCGGGCTCGGACCTTCATCTGCTTCCCTTGGGTACACACGCACAAGACAAGAGCGTGATTCCGTACTACCAAGGCTACTGGAGCGACACATGGCACATGAAGCCTAGCTTCACGCTTACCTACGGTCTCTCCTACGCGGTAGAAATGCCGCCGTACGAGCAATCCGGAAAGCAGGTGATGCTGGTGGATCAGGGCGGAAATGCGGTCCACATGCAGGATTATCTTGCGCAGCGTAAGAGCGCCGCACTCGCCGGGCAGGTTTATGACCCCGTCCTCGGCTTCGCTCTTGTGAACAATGTCACCGGCGGGCGGAAGTATCCTTACGATCCGTTTTATAAGGGGATTAGTCCGCGTGTCGCCGCAGCTTGGAACCCGCACTTCAGCAGCGGCATCCTTGGGTCAATACTAGGCGACGGCAAGAGCGTTATTCGCGGCGGCTACAGTCGCATTTACGGCCGGCTCAACGGCGTGAACCAGGTGCTGGTACCCCTGCTAGGCACAGGAATCATGCAGGCAGTTGCGTGCGTTGGCGCATCGATGAACGGCCAATGCTTAGGGACGGGCGGAGTAAATCCATCAACTGCGTTCCGAATCGGGACAGATGGACTGGTCGCACCTCTCGGCGGCGCTCCTTCTAATACGCTGGCGCAACCTTACTTCCCAGGCGTTAACGGGAATTTGGCAGCGGCGCCCGGCTCTGGATTGGATCCTGACACGCGACCGAGTGTCAACGACTCGTTCACGCTGTCGATCCAACGCGAGGTTTCGTCAAAACTTTTCATCGAGACCGGCTACATTGGGAAGTTGATCCGCAACGAGTTCCAGGAAATCAACGTGGACGCGGTCCCCTACATGACAACGCTTGGTGGACAGACGTTCGCGAATGCTTACGGCAACCTCTATACAGCCATTTGCGGACTGAATGTGCAGGTGTGCCCTGCTGCAAACGTAAGCACACCTTCACCGCAACCGTTTATTGAACAGGCGCTAGGTGGACCAACTTCTAACTTCTGCAAGGCAGCTTCCAGTTGTACCGCTGCGCTGATTGCAGCACAACGCTCTCTCATTGCCTCCAATCGCGTTTACGAGCTGTGGAATGCAATGGAGACCTCAACCTCATGGCAGCTGGGCAGGACCAATCCGGGAATGAATCCTCCCGGTGGATGCGCTGCGAACGTTATCGTTTGCCGTCAGTTCCAGGCATTTGAGTTTGATACCAGCAACGGTTGGGGCAATTACAATGCCTTGTTCGCGACGGCGACTTTCCGTGATTGGCATGGAATCACTGCGCGCTCGAACTTCACCTGGGGACGATCTTTCGGTACCGGCGGAGAAGTTCAGGCTCGCAGCACGCGTACAGTTCTCGATCCGTGGAATCTGGAAAGCGAATATGGACCGAACGGATTTGACGTAAAGTTCATCTATAACGTCGCTCTCAACTACCAGCCCTCGTTTTATAAAACCCAGCAGGGGATCTTAGGACACTTGCTCGGTGGCTGGTCGATCTCACCGTTATTCACGGCACAGAGCGGCTTCCCATTGAATGTAGTCCAGCAGGATGGTTCCGGAACCAGCACCAGCCGCGAAGCTTTTGGACAATCGGATCCAAGCCAAAGCTCGATTTACAACGTAGTGCTGACGAATGGCAGCTTCAACGCCGGCAATTCGCTCCACTACTTCACGAGTTCACCTACGGGTACAGTGGGGACAACAGCAACCTCCAAGGGCGTCACCGGCACATCCACGGAGTGGCTCAACATGTTCGGCGATCCTACTGCCGCTTACGGCCAGTTCCGTAGGCTCATTTTGGGAGTCGACGAGCGTGGCAATGGCTTTGGCATTCTTCGCGGCTTCCCGCGTTGGAACCTTGACATGACGGTAACGAAAGACATCCGCGCAACCGAGCGCGTCGGTCTTACCTTCACAGCGATGATGACCAACGTGCTAAACCACTTCCAACCAGACGATCCGTCTATGAACCTGAACAGTCCGGCAACCTTTGGTCGTGTCAGTGCTCAGGCAACCGGATACGACTCGCGTCAAATTGAGTTCGGTTTGCGTTTGCGGTGGTGAGAATTCAGCTCTAAAAAAGGAGGGCTGGTTGGCCCTCCTTATTTTTTTTCGAATTAGAACTCGTGACTGGTGCGGCTTACTTCAAAGTCGTGATCGTGGCTTACGATCCGCTGCTTTTGTACGAGATATTCGTCCACCAGCACCGCAACCAGCGCTGCGGTTGGGACCGCAACCAGTGCTCCGAGAATCCCGGCCAAGGCACCTCCAATCATCAAGGCTGTAATGACACCAAGCGGAGGCAAATCGATGGTGCTTTTCATGATTCGCGGCGTTAGAAACGCGTTTTCCAGCTGATAGTAGACACCATAAAAGATGAGCACCCCTAGCAGCTTATGCCAAGAGTCGAACGCAGCTACAACGCTGGCCAAACCCAATGAAGTAAGAGCTCCCACAACGGGAACAACGTTCGCCAGAGCCGCAAACGCGGCCAGCACGTAGTAGTACTTCACCTGCATCAGTCCAAATACAACGAAGCTGCACACCCCGATGCTCATCATCAATGCGCCCTGACCTACTAGCCAATGGCGCAGCCGTTCTTCGGCTCGTAGCAAGGTACGCGATAGCCGCTCGCGTTGATCAAGCGGGAATAATGTAATAGCCCACGTGAAGACGGTCTCGCCGTCGATGATGAAATACGAAGTCAGGACAATGCCAGTGAACAGACCGAAGAGGCTGCCTGCCAGGCCAGTGAAAAATCCGAATGCACCGCCGGAGGCCGCAGCGATGTAGTCATCGATCTTACTTATGTCTATGCTTTCCACAAATGGCACGTTACGCGCGCGATTCGCAAGTTCTGCCAGACGCTTAGGCCATTCTGAAGCCATTGAGCGTGCATCGTGAAAGATCGGGGGCAGTGCGAAAACCAGGAACAGCGTCAATACCGTTGCCAGACCTACAATCAAAATTAACAGCGCAATCCCGTGTCCAGGACGCCACTTGCGGATGTGAATGCGCGCGATGAGCTGGATCAGCGGCGACAGCACAACCGCGAAGAGAGCGCTTACGTAGATGAGCAACAGCATGTGCCGGACTACGTATGCAGCGTAGAGTCCTCCGATGACCGCGATCGTAAAGAGAATGTCGGCGCGGCGGTTAGGAATGGGATGGAGAACGGGAGACATACGTATCGGATGATCGGGTGATCGAGTCATTAGGCGAAGTAAATGAATACTCCGATTTCCGATCACGTTAGGCGCCCTGATCATTCGCGATCTTACTTCACCCGATCACCCGATGACCCGATCACCCGATTCTTCTTAGTCTCGCACGACCTCCAAGCCCGAGGCTGAGGCCGCCATTCTTATGACCTTTTTTTGATCGTCCATATAAATGAGCAGGTTGCTGTCGTCACTGTGGAGGCGGAAGCTGGTGCATTCTACATCCTTCCCTTTCAACGAAATCTTTTCCTTGCCTTTGAAATCAACCGTCACCACCTCCGACGCGTGCTGAGTAGGTATCAATACGCCAAATTGCAGCGGAGCGGAATTGCAGCTCAATCCCTCCGGCTTCGAAGTACACCCCATCGCTAGGTAACGCCAAATCAGGATCTCCCGATGCAGGAAGAAGTTGTCATCGAGAATTGGAGTCGAGTGTGGCATGAGGTGCGGCACATTGAATGACTTTTGGTTTGAGCCCGTGTTGATGACTTCGCTCAGAAACTCGTCCTTCGGCACGACGGAGAGCTCGGCCTTCGTCGGTTTGTCCTGCTGCCATCCGTAGCGGATAATTTCTCCACGGTCGGTAAGTTCCATTTCAGAACGCTGGAGTGAACCGTCCTCAACCTTCAGTTCAGATTTTGCCGTGCTTCCACCGGATCGCTGTTCGATCTTGAAGGTCTCGGTCGCCACACGCCGGCCATTCACAAAAACTCCAAAGCTACCCGAGTCGATGACCTGTGAACTTGGAGCCTTTGCCTCCAATGCGCACGCGATCGTCATCATCATGACGAATGAAGTAAACGCCAATTTCATTCAGCCTCCTGATTTCCTGGACTCAACTGCAACGTCGAAGCAATCTCCTGGGCCACCGCAAGCGGCGTCTTTCCGTCTGTCCGCACTGCGACATGCGCGGTACGATAGAAAGGCAATCGCTCCTCATACAAAAGAGTAATCTGCTCGCCGTCCTGCAGAAGCGGACGATAACCGGGCGCCGAGGCACAACGGCGCAACGCCTCTTCCAGGCCTACGTCCAGATACACCACAGAGGCGGAATGGTCGCGGATAATTTGCCGGACTGCTTCCTGCACGAAGGCACCGCCACCCAGAGCGATAGCGGCCGGCTCGTCTCCGAGCGATTCGAGAAGCTCCCGCAAGAATTGAGCTTCTAACTTGCGAAAAGCCGACTCACCCCGCTCAACAAAAAGCGCTGGAACTGTCCGACCGGTGCGCCCCTCGATGAGCGCGTCAAGATCATAGAAAGACCAGTTCAACACCCGAGCGAGTTCCCTGCCCACAGTAGTCTTGCCGGCTCCCATGAATCCGACGAGGACAACTAACTCCGCTTCGCTCGTCATAGCCAGGGTTCCACAGCTTTCACAGCTCAGCTAACCGTCGAAGACCACAGCTTTTATTCGCTTCTCGGCCGGATTCTACCACCGAAGTTCAGCACAAAAGGGAACCGGCGGGAGTACCTGCGAAGGTGCACCTTCGTAATCCAATCGGAGGATCGGCGGATTGGGGGATTGGGGGAAGTGAACAGCTGCGAGGCGTTTGAGTCAATGAGAGGATCTAGAAGCCCGGTGCCGCGATTTTGGAAATATCTTGTAAAGCTGAGAAGAAAAGAAGAAATCTATTTCACCCGATCACCCGATGACTCGATCACCTGATTGCCTACTTCAGCTACTTTTTTTTTTCCGGCGCTTTGCGCCTTAGCTTGTGGCCGAACGAGGCCTTCGCGCTCCAGGGAATCCTGGATGTTGTCCCAGACCTTGGGACTGGGATCACGAAGAGGCAGAAGCAGCTTCGCCTGATCAGCGATGTAACGCAGATCCTGTACCAGATCGGTACAGATGGGGCAGCTCTTCAGGTGCTCCATCTCGGTCGCGTGGCCGCCGCTCTCGAAAATATAGGGCAGGACTTCCTGAAACTCGGCGCACGTCATTTTCTTACGTTCTCCGCCGCTCATCGGCGCACCGCCTTTTCTGCCTTGCTCTGCTTCAACAGATCGCGGAGTTTCATTCGTGCCTTGTGCAGTTGCGACTTGCTATTGCCGATGGAACATCCCATCATCTCCGCGATTTCATTGTGCTCATATCCTTCGATGTCATGCAGCACAAAAATGATGCGATACCCCGGTGGCAGATTCTCGATTGCGCGCTCCAGATTGACACGGTCAATCGAGCCGGCGAGCACGTTGTCGCGAGCGCCAATATCCTTTTTGGGACCGTCTTCCTGCTGCGGCTCCAGCGTCTCTTCCAACGAAACTTCGGGTAACCCTTTCTTTCGCAGGTGCATCAGCACAACGTTCACCGAGAGCCGATGCAACCAGGTGGAGAATGCCGATTCACCGCGAAATGTGGCAATTTTGCGGTAAAGCTGAAGGAACGCCTCTTGCGTGAGATCCTCAGCTTCGGCGGTATTTCCCGTCATTCTGAGACACAGAGAATACACGCGGCGCTTGTGCAGTCCATAGAGCTGCTCAAAGGCGTAAGCGTCTCCACCTTTTGCCTGCTCGATGGCTTCAGCTTCGCTGAATCCGGAAGCTGAGGCCCTCTTGCCCGATGCTCTTGGCTGCTGGGCTGCTTTTTCCTTTAGCGGTGCTGTTGGCACTGTGATGGAATCTGCCCTCCAAATCTTCGATGCGCCGGAGCTGCTGCCTGTTGTATCAGCTTGCAACGATTGAAGATACCTGTGGAAATTTCCAGACCTCGGTTGCCATATCCTCAGATTCTGCCCGAAATTGGCAAGTTCTGCGCAGAGGCAGGGAAATAACATGGATTCGCAAAGATTCGATCCAACGTCGCGATAATAGGGAGCTTCCATGCATTTCCGTCAGCTCGAAAACACTTATCAGCATTCCTCAGGGATCTCAGAAATTCAAAACGGGTTCTCTCTCGCGGCTTACTGGCGCCTGCAAGGCGCAGACGGTGGCACCTTGTTATAGTCAAAGTAGTGGAACGGGTCACCCGCAGTCCGGAGTCAGAGAAAACTGTCGCAGTCTGATCCTCATCGTTCGCTCTTCTGGATGTTCGTCTCTTTCTTGGGCATTTCGATTCCGAAAGAAGGCCAAGAGAGGCGGGCCCTGCTGATGCTGATTATCGGAGTAATACTGCTCCTCCTTTTTGTAGCTGTGGGAATGTTAACGCTCTTCCGGTTCTGGTGAACCGGGACTAAACCAACGCGATCCGATGGATGAACGATTAGCAGGGATCACTCGCCAAACGTCAACGTCCTTCATTGCTCTGCCCCTTCGGCATCTTTATGATGGATCGTTCGGCTTCTACCATGTCGTAAACGCCCGGAATAGGCAGGCATCAGGAACTCATGTGCGCTGAGAAGAACAGCAAGAGCGGCCCTCGAATTCTGGCCGAAAGTCCTATCTGCGACACATTCGAAGGACGCCACCCCTCGCCTGCAGAGAAGGAATGGGCAGAGAAAACGCTGCTGCCTGCGCTGGAGAAGGCTCCAGAGCAGCCGATCGGCGCGCGCTCTGGAGTCAATCTCGAGGGAAACGGCGATGCCCGCTTTACAACCATTTCGGGAATGCCGGTGCGGCGACTCTACACGCAGGCTGATTTGCCTGAAGATTGGAGTGCGGAAAAATATTTAGGCTTTCCTGGACATTCGCCGTATACACGCGGAATCCACGCCTCTGGCTATCGCGGCAAGCTCTGGACGATGCGCCAATTCTCCGGCTTCGCGTCGCCAGAGGAGACGAATCAGCGCTACAAATACCTACTTTCTCACGGAGGCGGCGGACTCTCTGTCGCCTTCGATCTGCCTACGCTCATGGGATTCGATTCCGATGCGGTGGAGAGCGAAGGCGAAGTTGGCAAATGCGGCGTCGCCATCGATTCGCTTGAGGATATGGAGATCCTCTTCAACGGCATCGATCTCGAGAAGACCACGGTCTCGATGACCATCAATTCGCCTGCCTCGGTATTGTGGGCAATGTATCTCGTGGTCGCGGAGAAGCAAGGCGCCGATTGGAAGAAAGTTTCGGGGACAATTCAAAACGACATCCTGAAGGAATACATCGCGCAGAAGGAATACATCTATCCGCCCGCTCCTTCCATGCGCCTGGTGATCGACACCTTCGAGTTTGGTACGCACTTCACACCGAAATTCAACACGATTTCCATTAGCGGATATCACATCCGTGAGGCTGGATCGACTGCCCTGCAGGAACTCGCGTTCACGATTTACGACGGAGTCGAATACGTTGAATGGGCTCGGCGCCGTGGATTGAACATCGATGAATTCGGACCTCGACTAAGCTTCTTCTTTAATTCACATAACGACTTCTTTGAAGAGATCGCAAAATTCCGCGCCTCACGCAAGATCTGGTGCCAGCTCATGAAGGATCGCTTCGACGCGAAGAATGCGCGCACCTGGCTGATGCGTTTTCACACTCAGACTGCCGGCGTATCTCTCACAGCACAACAGCCGCTGAACAACATTGCGCGAACAGCCATCCAGGCTCTCGCTGCTGTTCTGGGCGGAACGCAGTCGCTGCACACAGACAGTTACGACGAGGCGCTTGCGCTTCCCACGGAAGATGCAGCTCGCATAGCCCTGCGGACACAACAAGTGATCGCGTATGAATCTGGAGTAGCGCAAACAGTCGATCCGCTGGGCGGTTCATACTTCGTCGAGAGGCTGACGCTCGATATGGAGAAAGGAGCTTTTGACTACTTCAACAAACTCGACGCGATGGGCGGCATGGTGAAGGCTATCGAGCGCGGATATCCGCAAAGAGAAATTGCCGAGGCCGCTTATCAGTATCAACGGGCGGTCGAGAATAAGGAGAAGCTCATCGTCGGAGCCAACGAATTTGTCATCGAAGAAACTCCTCCCAAGATCCTCTACATCGACCATCGGGAAGTAGCGAGTCACCAGACGAAGAAGCTCGATGCCCTGAAGGCGCGTCGCTCAAACGAAGAAGTCAAGCGCAGCCTCGATGCGCTCAAGAAAGCCGCTGCGCAGGATCCTGTGGTGAAAGCCGACGGGAGAATGTCCGACGCGAATACAATGCCGTACATCATCGATGCAGTGCGCGCCTACGCAACTGTGGGTGAAATCTGCAATGCGCTGCGCGAAGTATACGGCACTTACGAGGAAGTGAGCGTCACGTAGGAAGCTTGCAATAGGCAATAGTCGAAAGCTGACTTATTTCTTATGGTCTCTTGCCTATTAGCTGTTCCCTGCCGTAAAACTTTGCTCATGAAAATCCGGTCGGTCTTTGTCTTCGCGCTTCTTTCCTGCTTCGCTGCTACGGCAGCTGACCTCCCACAGAAAAAAGAAGTTCATGGACGAAACGGAATCATCCTCCCGCCTCCGCCGCCGACAGAAGCCAAGCCCATAACCGATACCGTTTCGGGACACTCTCTCACCGATCCGTATCGCTGGCTCGAGGATCAGAACAGCCCAGAGACGCGGGCGTGGATCGTCGCTCAGACGCGCTATACGCAGCAATATTTGTCGCAGGTGAAGATCAGGCCGGAGATCGTTAACCGTCTCACGGAATTGGAGCACATCGAGACGATCGGAATTCCAACTGAGCGCAACGACACCTATTTCTATAACAAGCGTCTACCCGACGAGAATCAGGCGTCGATTTACATTCGCAAAGGTCTGCACGGCAGTGACGAGCGGCTGATTGATGCGACGAAGCTGAGCGCCGATCAGAATACGTCAGTTCACATTAGCGACGTTTCTAAAGATGGTTCGCTCCTCGTCTACGGAGTGCGTGAAGGCGGGGCTGACGAACAAACCGTCCACCTGATGCATGTAAGCAGTCGCAAAGACCTTGCCGATGTGCTTCCGCGCGCCCGCTACAGCGGCGTAAGCCTGGCGCCGGATAAGGAGGGACTGTACTACGCCAAGTACGAACCTACCGGCACGATCGTGTACTACCACAAGGTAGGCACCCCGTTAGAGTCGGATGAACTTGTCTTCGGCAAGGAATATAAAGGAGAAAAATTCGGACAAATGGAGTTGATCTCTCCCGAGATCACAGAAAATGGCCGCTACCTACTCATCGCCGTCGGACACGGCGTCCCCGCTAAGCGGGTTGACATCTACGCTAAGGATCTGCGAAAGGCGGATTCCGAACTGCGGGAAGTCATCCATGGCATCGATAGTCGTTTCACGCCGGTGAACTATGAAGATGACCTTTATGTGCTGACCGACTATGAGGCGGAGAACTATCGCGTCGTGAAGATCAGCATGAAGGATCCGGCTCCGGACAAGTGGCAGGTCATTGTTCCCGAAAGCAAAGATACTATTTCGGGAATCTCAATTGTCGGCGGGAAGTTGTTCGTGACTGGTCTGCACGATGTCGTCACTCAGACGCGCATCTTTACCCTCGATGGCAAACAAACGGGCACCATTCAGTACCGCGATTTGGGCTCTGCCAGTGACGTCTTTGGGCGCGAGGATTCCAGGCACGGGTTTTACACCTTTGACTCATTCAATATTCCTCCGGCTGTCTATCACTACGACGTGTCCACAGGAAAAGTCGAAGTCTTCGCGAAACCCAAGGTCCCATTCAACTCCGAGGCCTACGAAGTAAAGCAGGTCTTCTACAACTCGAGAGACGGCACACGCGTGCCGATGTTCATCTCTTCCAAAAAGGGACTGAAGCAGGATGGAAGCGTGCCTACGCTGATGTATGCCTACGGGGGGTTCCTACTTTCGCAGACCGCGCATTGGAATCCCGAGTATGCGTGGTGGATGGAGCAAGGCGGATTCTATGCTCAACCTAATTTGCGCGGCGGAGGCGAGTACGGCGAAGCCTGGCACAAAGCCGGCATGTTCGAGAAGAAGCAGAACGTCTTTGAGGATTTCTTCTCGGCTGCAGAATACCTTATTGCGAACAAGTACACCTCGCCTGCGCGGCTGGCTATTCGTGGACGCTCCAACGGCGGTTTACTGATGGGTGCCGCGCTCACGCAACGTCCGAATCTGTTTGGTGCGATCTGGGTCGGATATCCCCTGCTCGACATGATTCGCTTCCACAAGTTCCTCGTCGGGCGCTGGTGGACTTCGGAATACGGATCGGCGGAAGAACCTCACCAGTATGCGTATCTGATCAAGTACTCGCCGTATCAGAACGTGAAGGCGGGGACGAAATATCCGGCGATCATGCTGAACACTGGCGATTCAGATACACGTGTCGCTCCGCTGCACGCTCGCAAAATGACGGCCCTGCTGCAAGCGGAAGATGGAAGCGATCGTCCAGTGTTGCTGCACTACGAGACTAAAGCGGGGCACAGCTCGGGAATATCGATTCAGCAGCTGGTTAACGACACGGCAGATGAGTTGGCTTTCTTGTGGAACGAAACGACTGGGAAGTAGAGAGAGGACATAGGTCCGGTCCATTAAGGTTACGTGCTTCCGGCCGCCCTCGGCCGGGCACGTGGAAACGTCGTGAGTGAGTAATTCCGCAATCCAATTCAAATCAAGAAATCGCCCGAGCAAACAGTCACGAAGTTCGATAACGTGCTCGGCCGAGGGCGGCCCGAAGCGCGTAAGTTAGCGGCAATGAAGCCGATGCCCTTCCTAACACTCTCAGGGATGGATTCTCGCCGTCCATCCACCGCCTGGTGCTAACTTGATGGTAAGCTTGCTTCCCTTCCCTACTTGAGTGGTCGTCTTCTTGTAGTCGCTGGCAAGCTTGTCGGCGTTCACTCCATCCTGGTACGCGTCCATCGTGAAACTTCCTTCAGGCAGGAAAGACAAATCAATGTCCAAGCTGCGAGGAGTCCAATCTGTCATTGCGCCGATGTACCAATCCTGTCCATTCCTTCGGGCCACGACGACGTAATCCGCGATTTTTGCGTCGAGCACTCTGGTCTCGTCCCACTCAGTTGGGACTGCAGCAAGAAATTGCATCGCTTCAGGCTCACGCAGGTAGCTCGTGGGACTATCTGCCAGCATCTGTAGGGGGCCCTCATACACGACATACATTGCGAGCTGATGGCAGCGCGTACCCAACGACATCGGCTGCGCAAAGATTGGAGCAAAACTCGCCTTCGACGCGTTGCGCATGGCTCCTGGCGTGTAGTCCATGGGGCCAAGAAACATACGCGTGAAGGGCAACGTGACGTTGTGCTCCGGCTCCGCTTCGGCGCTCCACTTGCTCCACTCCAGCCCGCGCACTCCTTCCGCATTGATCAGGTTGGGCCAGGTGCGCGTCATCGAAGCAGGCTTTTGGTCTCCATGGAAATCCACTAGCATCTTCCTCTTGGCGCTTTCGATACATACTTTGCGATAAAAGTTCATCACGAGCTGATCGCTGCGCTGCATGAAATCTACTTTGATGCCCTTAATCCCCCATTTCTCGTACTGATCGAGCGCGGGAATGAGTTGATCGTCTAGTGTCTTCCACACAACCCAGAGAATGACGCCTACATTCTTCTGTTTCGCGTAGGCAGTCACTTCCTCCATGTCGATTTCGGGAACCACAGAGAGCACGTTACCCAGCTTGTACCAGCCCTCGTCGAGGATTACATAGGGAATCTTGTACTTCGCCGCGAAGTCGATGTAGTACTTGTAAGTCTTGGTATTGATTCCCGATTTGAAGTCGACACCAGCGATGTTGTTGGCATTCCACCAGTCCCATGAAACTTTCCCGGGTTTGATCCATGAGGTGTCCTGCAGTTGCGATGGCTTCTCGAGCAGCCACACCAGTTGGTTCGTGAGCAAATCGCCGTCTTTTTCCGCGATGCCAATCACTCGCCACGGGAAAGTTCGTGTACCCGAAGTGACGGCGATGTAGTCAGCACTCTCGACCACCTTGACGTCGCGGTCGCCTTCCAGCTTTTCCTTCAGCGGATAGGGAGGGAAAGCTGCAGCCAGCCCGTTTCCATTCGTGCCGCGCAACCACATTCCGGGATAATCCTCGACGTCGGACTCGGCGATCGCGATTTTTGTGCCTCCTTCATCAACCACAGCCGGCAGCGTCGCTAACGAAGCAGGACTGATTCCACTCAGAAAGTCTGGCAGGTATTTTCGTTCGTTATGGGAAAAGAAGCTGTCTTCCTGCGGATAATACACGATGAAATTCGCAGGGAAATTCCAGTTGTCCTTCTCGCCGTAGATCCTCACTTGCCGTGTTGGCAACGAAGTCTCCAGCCGATAGGCGACTCCTTCGTTATAGGCACGGAAGACGACGGCATATTCGCCCGACATGCTGAGATGCAGCTCTTTGTAGTTCTCGCGAATCTGCGCAAATTTCTGGCGGACTGCCGGCTTGATTACCTGATCGGAGGCGCGCTCCTTCAAATCAATCACCTTGGGTTGCGGACCCAGCTTTTTGTGGTCGATGTCGAGAGAAAACGTGCTGTTCTCAAGCAGAGTTCTGCCACCTAGAAGCACGTCGTACTGGATTGCAGCGCTAGCGCGGATTCTGACTTGGATACGATTGTCCGGCGAACGCAATTCGAAACTTGTTTGTGCCGCCGTGGATGCAGAAAACCATAATGCGAATACCGGGAATAAAATTGCAGATCTGGCTAGAAACTCCGCAGCGCTTCGGCAAATGCTCATTGGTATTGGTCCCTCGCAGCTATAGTCATCCCTAATCACGGTTCCACAGCATTACCTTCGACTTCAACAACAACCACCGTCGCCATCGGGTCCGAAATGGGACGGGCCAGAACGAGTTGTCGTTTGCCACCTTCTTCCTTGATCTCAACCGGTTTGCCATCGGCGAGCTGATAGGCTCGCTTGATCGTGTTCTTCATTGGAGGGAGTTCAAAGGGAACGCGCGGCTCCTGAAAGAAGGTGAAGTACACTTTTCCCGGCTTCGTAGTTGCCCGCCATTCATTGTGCGCAAGCACGAGTGCTTGGCCGCGCAGGTCTTTAGTCCCGCGACTACTGGGCTCGCCCACTTCGTCGCCCCACGGAGATGGTCCCGCCCCGTACACCGCCTCGCCATTGAGCTTCAGCCAGCGCCCCACAGTGCGCAGATTGTCTTGGCTCGCTTGTGGAATCACTCCGTTGGCCATCGGCCCGACATTGAGAAGATAGTTGCCACCCTTGCTGATGATGTCGATGAGTTTGAAAGTGATCTCGCCGGGAGACTTCCAGTCCTGGTCGTCTTTGCGAAATCCCCAAGTGTGATTTGTAGTGGCAGGAACTTCCCAATATTCAGACTGCACGCCTGACGGAATCACGTTATCGCCCGTCGATACATAGTCTCCGGCCGCGCCAAGGCGACCATCGATCAATGTCTTTGGTTGGGTAGTCCGTAGAATCCCGGCAAAACGTTGTGCGCGCTCGGGGGTCATCATGCGCGGTGTATCGAACCAAATGAGCGCGACCGAACCGTAGTTGGTGAGTAGCTCGCGCACCTGTGGCTCGGCCTTGCCGCGAAGATATCCGTCGTAATCCTTGAGCTCCTTCTTATCGGGTCCCTGATCGGCACCGAAATCCCAGTCATTGCCCGCACCGCCTGGCTCATGCCAGTCTTGCGATTGCGAGTAATAGAAGCCGAGCGGCATTCCACGCTTTTGGCAGGCTGTAGCGAGCTCTTTAAGGATGTCGCGATGGAAGGGCGTTGCGGCCACAACGTTGTAGCGGCTGACCTTGGAATCAAACATGGCAAAACCATCGTGGTGCTTCGAGGTAATCACGATGTACTTCATGCCCGCATCCTGGGCGAGCTGCACCCATGCATCTGCGTCGAACTTCACTGGATTCCACTGCTTTGCCAGTTGTTCATACTCCTTCACCGGAATGTGAGCGCGGTTCATAATCCATTCTCCCAATCCGGGAATCTGTTTCCCTTTCCACTCGCCACCGGGAATGGCGTAGAGTCCCCAATGAATGAAGAGGCCGTACTTGGCCTCTTTGAACCAGGCAAGTCGCGCCTGCTTCGCCTCGGGCGAGTCGGGATCAGGCGCGCCGATTTGCGCCGAAACTGCACTAGTGCGACCGGCAAGCAGCGAGAAAGCGACCAGGAGAAGGAGATAACGTTTCATGGCTGCCCATCTTAACAAGACGAGCTGAGAGCACATTTCATTAGGCAAGAAGCAGCGATCTCGCGCTTTGCAGATTAGACGCAGCCATTCCTCCAAGCATATCGACATGCGAGTTGTCCGAAGGACCTGCTGGACAGCAACGCTCGAAATTAGCTGGAGCTTGGCAAACCAACAGCCGCGCGGCGCGTATCCGACCCTGCATACGCCAAATTTAGGAGGGTTCTATGCATTTGCTCTGGTGGATCATCGTCGGGTTGATCGCTGGCTGGGCGACTGGAAAGATTATGCGCGGCTCAGGATATGGTCCTCAAATGGACATCGTTATTGGTATTGTTGGTGCAGTTGTGGGCGGCTGGATCATGCGCGCTCTCGGCTTTTCAGGCCAAGGTGGCATGCTTTAAACCATACTCGTTGCGATCCTCGGCGCCGTCATTTTGACTTGGGTGTTCCGTCTTGTGACGGGAAGTGGACGACCGAGCGGAAGCGGCGGGCTTCGCAAGGTGGCTTGATGCACTTTCCTCTTGCCTCGGGCGAGAGCCCCGCTCGTTGAGCGGGGCTCTGGCTTACTCAGGCTGCATTTTCTTCCTCGCTTGCTGGGCGATTCTCGCTGGAGATGTGCGCATTTCCTTGCTGTTGAATTCGCAGCTCCTCGTGCTTGACCAGTTTGGGAAATTCGCTGTGACTCTCCGATTTTTCGACGCCGAACCTTCACGATCTCTGAGATCACGGCTTCTTTCCGAATAATCACGCGTTCCTTACTGACTGGAATGCGCAGCTCGCTTTGGCATTTGGACTTGTCGGATAAGCCCCAGTTCCCCAAGTCGCAATTGGTTGCGGTGATTGAGAGTGTTGAATGCCTGCGCAATGCCTTCCAGCTTCACGCGGTCAGTGAGCGCGAACTCTCGGCTCACTCTAGTGTTGAGAGTGAAAGAATCGAAACCGATGCCGGCGTTGCGACCAATCACGGCTCCGGCTAACGCTTCTGTGCACGGATTTGTATCGACAAGTGTGAAACCAGGGGCACAAGGACGTTGTGAAGTCGCTTGCCGCGTGTTTGTGCCTGTAATTATGTTGAACGGGAGAGCTGAGTAGTACTGAAGTATTCCATTCAATTTCCAGCCGTGAGTGAGATGGTCGACGAAGCCATGAGCCGCAGAGGCGGGCGAGTTCAACATGGCATTGAAGACGACTCTATGCCGCTGATCATCGTCTGAGCGGCTGCGATCCTGGCGCAGGCTTAAGTTATTGATCGGCGAACTGAAAAAGAATTCTCCGAGATTGTCGATGGCTTTGGAAAACGTGTACGACAGCCGCATCGACACCCAATGACGCTGGACGCCGCAAGTAAGAAACTTCCAGTCCGTCATAGTACGAGTCGAACGTGGAACTATAGGGCTTGATATTGCCACGCGTCGGATCGGGACGGCTCCCATCAGGATTGATGTTCGTATTAATGGCCGCGATGAGATCGATGCCGCGAACATGCTGATAGCTGAAGCTTAGCGAACCAATGGAAGAGATCTGCTGCTCAACTTCCAGGCTGGCCTGCTGCGCATATGGACTCTGAATACTGGGATCCATTGTCGTGAAGTTTGGTCTGCTGATCCCTGGCGAAGCGCTGGCAACCGCGGGAAATACGGGAGCGCCGGCGTCCGTCGGAGAGAACGAAAAGCTGAGGAACCGCGCTTGTGCAGGGTCGATCGTGTTGTTTGCCGAGAGTAATGCGTTCGCTAGAGGCCGTAATGGGATACGGTCGTAGAACAGTCCATAGCTCGCGCGCACGACAGTGCCTCGATTTGGGAAGGGTGACCAGGCTATGCCGATACGCGGCGTGAGATTGTTGGTGTCGGTATTGATCGCTTGCAGCCATTGCAAATCGTACCGGATACCAACATTCAGCGTCAGTGCAGGTCGAACCTTCCATTCATCTTGAAAATAGAAACCCATATTGGGATTGCTTTGGTGAATTACCGGAGTGCCGAAGTTCTGGCTATATCCCTGCGAGTTATACGTTCCGGTGAAAAAGGTCGCCAGCGATGAAAAATTGTAGGAGCCACGAAGCGATTGCGGGAACGTGATGGTATCGTCATTGTAAAGAAAATCACTCCCGGTTTTTAGTGTGTGTGCTCCCCGTTGCAAAACCAGGTTATCGACAAACTCCCCCAAATAATTCAGCCGTCCCGTTGGTGAGGAAGTTGACCTTCCGAAGATCGCCACGCCTGAGGTAGATTCTGAATTTCCGGTTCCAGGACTGTCTGGCCGACCTGACTTCGGTTTGCCTCAATCATCGCTGGCTCGCTCGTTACCTCAATGCTGGTAGCAGCCGATGCCAGCGCGAGCTGCAACGTCAGGTCGAACGCTGAGCCGACGGTGAGCCGAATCTGTCGGGAGCTCTCGGCGAAGCCACTGGCTTGCGCGCTGATGCGATATTGACCGACTGGAAGATACGGAATTCGGAATCGGCCTTGCTCATCGGCCTGAACGGTATAGATCTGATTGGTGGCAACAGCAAGTGCCTTTACTGTGCTGTTCGGAACAACTGCGCCGCTCGGATCAAGAACGCGGCCAGTCACCGACGCGCTGGCCAGCGTCTCCAGCATGGACCGTTACAGGAACAATTAGGACCGAAAGCAAGGTAACTTCCGCCAGATGACGGATGAATCGAAGCATGACTATCTCCTGCATTTCTGGCAACAAAAGATTGCAGGTCAAGAGATCACAGCCTAGGACTGAGCGAACGGGTGGAATGCAAAGCAGTTCGTTCTGGTCCTGCAACCCCAATCGAGGCTTAGCCCTGACAACTCGACACAACTCGGTTGCTAGGAGAGAGGAGAAGGTGGGCCACGCTTGTGATGAGTGCGCGCATCGCTCACCACATAATCGATGACAGCCTGGACTGGAGCGCGGCGATAGGAGAGCAGTTGCTGGAAGTTCTGTACAAGCCCAGCCGGATGATACTCGTCTGCTCGCCATTGAAGAATAAACGCCCGATAGGGGCAGGGCTGCTGCCTCTGACCGATCATAGGCACGGAACCAGGAGGTTCTGACTGCATCGCCGCACAATGGTGCGCACCCAGCCGCCTGCAGCAAATCGGCAACGGGTCCGTCGCAGCGCCCTGCGCGAAGGACATGGCAAAGGGAAGCTCCATTGCCAAAAGCAGCGTTATGGTGAGGGTGCGACGCATAACCCAAGTACAGAAGCAAGATACATCCTGAAAATCTGAACAGCAAGAACTGAACTGCAGATTTAAGGGATCAACGATAACGCGCTCTCGATCGTTGTTTTTGACAGCTCCCAAAGATCCGTTCTCAATTGCGACTCATCGCGATGAACTCAGCTCAGCGTATAGGCTATCCATCCTTAGCTTAATGGTTGTTGACTGCTGTGTGACGGCTACCACAGGCTGAAAATCTTATTGAGGTGAACAACGCGGGAAGCCGACGCAGCATCAACTCTCCTGCACCACTGCGCGCGGTGGTGAAGTATGCTGCCGCATCGCGCTCCGCGGGGCCCAGGAGCCCAATACCATGCCTGCCGACCGGATCGTTTTGAGCGTAAAAGCCTCCATTGCCATTAGAAGGCAAGCCGAAACCAACCCAGCTGAGTGCTTCGAACTCTTGTTTGACAGCAAGGCGCAAGCACTTCCTCCCGGAGCAAGAGCCTCCGCAGTGCGCGGACGACAATTGCTATACAGGATTGGTTCGGTTTACGTCGACATCCAGCTCGACAAGAACGGCGATTCAGACCGGGTATTGCTTGTCGGCCAAATGCTAGATAGCGCCAGGCCCGGACATCCGATGGCCGGGATTCCAGTGGCGCTGCACGAACGAGGGCGGAGCATTGCCCATACGGTAAGCAACGATAACGGTGAATTTCACCTCGAATTTATTGCGAAGAATGATCTAAGACTCTGCCTGGCAATGGACCGCAGACATCCTGTGCACCTCCCAATCACGAATTTGGAGGCGCCATCAGGTGCTGATTCTTCCAGCAAGAGCCAAGACACGAGTGCAGGTGCAGATTCGATAGCCCAGCACGCTTAGAGATGAGATTAGAGCCTGCAGACTTATTTGGATCCCACTGCGGCTCTTGTTCCCCAGAAGAGGTGGAGGCACGTTGCAAGCATGAAGGACAGAGCCATTGATCGTAATGCAGTAATAACTAGTCTTCACATCGCGTTCTTTTGTCTGGTACTCACTGCCGCCTTGGACACTGGGTTCGCGGCCGTGACCGGATCGTTGCGGCTAGACACACAGTTGATCCGCGGAACACCAACTCCGTCTCCGGCGCGATTCATCGTCCGCGATCTCCAAGGCATATCGGACATTAGCCTCACGTGTTCGCAATTGGGCTGCCAGGTGATGCAGAACATTGGTGATCCTGATGGTCAGCTTTTCGTCGTGCAGAGTTCCGGAGTAGTTAGCTCTGCTTTATTTCTCACTCAATTACTATCCGCTAGTGGCGTGAGTAGCGCGGAACCGGATCAGACGGGAAATACTCCGCCAGCGCGCGTGGCTGGCTGGCCGTGGTATGCGAGTGACAGGACGCCCGTCCCATATTTCGGCGCAACTGTTTGGGAAGGATATCTGCTACAAACTCCCAATCAAATTGTTCGCACTGCAGACACCCAGTCCGCATTTGGCGTCAGTGGCTCGGGAACCGCCGTGGCCTTGATTGATACAGGTATCGATCCGAATAATACAATCCTCGCTCCCCATCTGGTTTACGGCTACGACTTTACACGGAACACAGACGGCGGTTCAGAGATGGCGGATGTGACGCAATCCACCGTTGGGGTGGTTGATGGACAATCGGCGACGCTGAATCAATCTTCGGAAGGCACGGTCCAGCAATCGACGGTTGGCGTCGTCGATCAATCGGGCTTTTCGGCTTTCGGGCATGGGACCATGACCGCCGGAATCGTCCACCTAGTGGCTCCGAACGCGTCGTTGATGCCTCTCAAGGCATTCAATGCGAGCGGCCAAGGATACGAATCCGATGTTCTGCGCGCGATCTACTATGCCGTAAACCATCGGGCGAACGTCATCAACATGAGCTTTGAGTTCACAGGCCCATCGGTTGAACTCGCGAACGCCGTTACTTATGCCACTAATAAGGGACTGATCTGCGTCGGCTCCGCAGGCAACGACGGTTCCATGGCGATTGTGTACCCCTCCGGATTGCCAAACGTGATTGACGTGGCCTCGACCTCGAACTCCAAGACCCCATCCTCATTCTCGAATTATGGCACGCCACCAGTTTGGATTTCCGCGCCAGGCGAGGCTGTGCTGACAACTTATCCGAACGAGAGTTATGCGCTTGGATGGGGGACCTCGTTCAGTGCTCCGTTTGTTTCCGGAACTGTAGCCTTGATGGCGAGCCTCTCCCCGGCAAATGCTGGCTTGCTTAACCAGGCCAAAGCTGCAGACGCTCTGTCCCATGCGCAACCGATTCCGGCGCTCGGATACGGATTCGGTGTGTTGGATACGTATCAGGCCGTGCAGTCTTGGCAGAGTTCTCTGCCGGTGAGTGTCGCTGCTCCTTGTGCCATATTGGGTAGCTGCTGAAACCGAGCCAAAAGCCAAGTTCATCCATCTTGAGAAAAAAAAAGGCCAGCCTTTCGGGCTGGCCTACTTGAAGGGACTCAGTCATTCACGTGTGGACTACGTTTCGTGCCATAGTGGCGGAATCCCAGCTTGATTGAAAATCAATGATTAAGCTAAGCCCTTTGGATGGTCTTCAGTACTCCGATTTCTGAATTCATCAGAAGATCGGAGTGGAGACTACGGTTACAGTGACTGAATTGGATGTGCCACCTCCAGGCGTCGGATTTGACACAGTGATCGCATGCTGCCCGAGAAGCAAATCATTGTTAGGCACTCGAGCAGTCATTTGAGTTGAACTTACAAGTACCGTCGTAACTGACTTGCCGTCAACCTTCACAACCGACGCTCTGTTGTATCCAGCGCCATTAACAGTCAGGGTATAGCTTCCCGTCATTGCGAGAACCGGATTTGGCGAGACGCTGGAGATCGAAGGCGCTGGGTTGTTGACGGTCAGAGTAAGCGCAGCCGAAGTGCCGCCCCCTGGAGCTGGATTGAAGACTGTCACAGAGAGGTAGGTTCCAACGGTTAGATCAGAGGCGGGAATAGCAGCACCTAGTTGAGTAGCACTGATAAATGTAGTGCTTCGGCTGGTTCCATTCACTTGAACTGAGGAGCCAGGGACGAAGTTGCTGCCGGTGAGGTTCAGCGTAAAGCCGGCACTCCCGGCATTAACACTGGCAGGTGAAATGGCGGCCAGAGAAGGCATGGGATTGACAATATTCAGATTGACGCTATTTGATCGCCAGCCACCCTCGGCGTCATTTAAGACGCTCAATGTAGCAGTCCCAGTTTGCGCTAAGTCGGTACTGCTCAGTTGGACTCCAACTTGCGTCCCGCTGATCAATGTAGATGGACGGCTGTTCCCATTGAAGAACACCTGTGAGTCGTTAAAGAAATTGTTGCCTGTCAAAGTTACTGTCTGGGCGGGGCTACCTGCAGCGATCGTTGAGGGTGAGATGCTTCTGAGAATTGGGATACTGGACGAGCCTTGCACCATAGGATTAAGAATGGTGTACATGGTGTAAGCAGAAACGGATTTCTCCAGATACGAATGTCCAACGCTGGGTGATTGGGACCAAACATCGTATCCTGGTTGCGATTGTGTACTATCCCAAACGGTCGTTTGACCGTTGTACCCGCCGATGGAAAAGTTTGTTCCAATTCCACCTCGCACTGCGTATAACAACGCTACCTGGCCCCATGCGTACATTGTCAGGTCCGTCCGGCCATAGTAGGCATCGAAATAACCGTAAGCCGCCCTCACTGGATCCAGGTTTGGATCTGATGTCGGTGATGGGCCGGTGGGCACATCTCCTCCTACTTCGGAGCCAACTGAGACGATTTCAGCTGGCCAATTAGCAAAGACATAGCTCGCAGCATCGGGATCGACTCGGAAGTTGTGCTCGCTTCCGGATGGGAAAGTGCCAGCTGAGCACACCAGGCGCTTCACCTTCTGCGCAATAAGCTGTAGACCTGTAAGTGAGCTGATGCCATCAGGCTGACTTCTCAGCAGCCCTTGCAAGGGCTGAAAGTAGCCGTTACTCACAATGTAGACGCTGTGGTCAGGAGCATTTGCGAGCGCCTGTCGATACACAGTTACTGCATCGGGGTAATTGAACCGTGTGTCTCCCGGCGTGCCGAACTGATTCGCAATTTGTTGTGCGTATACGCTCGTATTAGAGCCCTCACTGGTCGGTGTGCTGCCTTTGTGTGCGCCGATCGGGACATTCGGATGGCCATAATAGTTTGCGATTACTCGCATGGCGGGAGCGCTATAGTCGTACGCTGATGAGGCCACGATCGCAAGTATATTGGCCTCACCACGGTTCTGAAGCGCCCACAAAACAGCATGGTCGCCCACGTCGTCCACGTTTTCGGACATGTCAGAGTCGATAATAATGTTGACTGGCGGAGATGGCTCCTGCAGCTGTGCCCATAATGGAACTAGAGGTGACAGCAGAAAGAGCGCCAACACGAGAGGTAGTAATAGGCGTTTCATTGGGTCCTCACAAACTTGATCCAGGCGGAGAGTTGGTATGCTGCAAACTCGCAGCAGTTTTCAAAGGAGGGAACAAAGCTAATGAAGGTTTAGACAGGCTCAGGCAGCTCTGCTTGCAAGCAACCCATTGCGCACATAGTTACGCTGAGCTTCCGTAAGCTTTTTACCGACATGCATCATGGGAGCTTCCAGGGCATGGTAGAGCAATATGGGAATGACAGTCACAGTAACGAGGAATGTTATCCATTGGGCGCCAGTAGGTAAATAACGTAGTTTAGTAAAAGATAGCCATTCACAGAAATAATGGCTCAAGTAAAAGCCGTAGGAATATTTTGAGATGAGATAACTCGCTCGCTGCACTGCAGGATTTTTTAGATCGGTGAATTGCGGGAGCGCCATTCCTATCATCAAGCAAATCAGCCAGCCCATTCCCAGTCTACCCACGAGTCCAAATAGACCTGCCAGGCTCCACAGCAACACCGGCCAGCCCCAGAAAGCTCGTCGAGGATGTACCTGTTTTGAGAATTTATAAGCGACAATTCCCGGCAAGAAGCACGGCACATATTGCATCACTTGACCATAGCCAGCACGCTTTAAAAGGAATATTGGGATTGCCAGCAATCCCCAGCCAATCACCAGAGTCCAAGGGGATTTCACTTTTTTTGCGATCAAGAATAATGCGGGCAAAAACAGATAGATTTGCACTTCATATGAGAGACTCCAGAGTGGCCCTTCCACTGGCTCGCTCGAAGTTATGTTCTGTGCCAGCAAGAAATTCGAAATAACATCCAGCTTTCCAAGAGCATGAAAGTAATGCATCGACCACGGGTGCCCAGCCAAAGGAAGTCTGAAGAGCACGATGATGGCAACAATGAAGATGCTGAGGGGATAGACACGAAAGAATCTTCGCGCCATGAAAAGCAAGAACAGGCTTTGCGGTCCGAACTTCGCCAACTGTCGTTCGAGAGAGAGCATAAGTACGAAAGTTGTATGCACGTAGAAAGACAGGAGACCAAACATCCCCATACTTTCCAAATCAAGAGGACCAATTTTCCTGATGCCGAAAAAGGCGAGCACGTGGAAAAGCAGCACGAGCAGCACAGCGTTGGCACGCAGAAAATCGAGATTGGGTGACTCGGTGCCCCAGGGCAATGCGGCGGTCGTCCGCTTTCTCTTTGGCAACGGAAGGCCGGAGAACAGTCTTTGCAACGACAAAATCAATTTCTCTAGTCTCAAGTAAGTATCTGAGAAGCCGACTCGCGTCCATCTCGCTCCCGGTTGCAGTATGGCGGCCCGTTGAACATGAAATGTCAGTCGCCCAGATACTCTGCCCGATTTTTGCTTTGTTTGGAAGAAATGGCCCGCACCGACAGATATTCATGTGCGAAAAAGTACACTGGTGGGGCGATTGAAGATGTAAACGGCCAAGATGGTTGCTCTACGGATTCAGCCGCTGCCAGGTCTTGATGTCAGAGATGCTGAGCTGAGCGCGGAGCTTCGGCAGGAGTAGCAGACGATCTTCGGGCATCAGCCAGGCTACCCATCCGCAAGCGGCGGCGACCACCATTGTGAGACACCCCATTAAGATCCAGCGAATCAGCATCGGTGCATGTATCATGTGCACGATCCATCCCACAGCGAGGACTGCAGTGGCCACTGCGACGAATCCAAACCAGAAGCGCACAGCAAAAGGCGCGTAAGGCTCATTGATCATGCGGCACGTGGACTTAATCACAAAGTGGTAACAACAGATTGCCTCGCCTAACGTCAGTCCCACAGGCACAGCCCAGGTTCCAAGACGCGGCAGCAATGCCGCAACAAAAGCAATGCCAATAACTGCTGCGAAGAAGTAGCCGATCGCTTGCGCATTGTGCTTGTTGCTCGCTCGAGCTACCGTTGAGCTGGCGGCCCATGAGGTCTGGAATGCCATCAAGACCAAAAACAACCGCAATAACATCGCATCGGGAGTAATACGGCCACGCGTCCACATGCTGATGAACTCTGGACCTTCGTACCAGAAACTGGCGACGAGTGCGAGAGTTATAGCGGCCGTGCCAGCAACCAAAAGCCGATGAATCCTTCGCAGTTTTTCAAGTTCACCCAGCGCCTCCATTCGCGCAAAATCAGGACAGAACGCCAGGCTGATGCTATACAGACCTAAACGGATGACGTCCACCAATGATTTCGAGATTGAAAGCATGGCAACCGCGAGACCGCCCATTGCCGCCGACACGAGAAGAATACTGCCCTCAAAAGCAACTAAGTTTCCGACCATGATTAGTGCGAACAAGAAGCTCGGGTGCATCAGTTCCTTGAGCAAAGAAAGTTTGGCCCCAGTAATTCCAGGCGTAAGCGCCGGATATTGAGACCTCAGCTCCATGATCATGAATAAGGCAAGTAGTCCAACGGTCAGCAGTTGTAGGAACGCAATGGTTCTCATTCCTGCACCAGCGATTACCGCAAATGAGGTGAGGACTACCACGATCACCTGTTGCGCGTTTCGGATCCACTGTGTGCGCGCCAACTTTCCCATCGTTTGGTGAGTGGCGGTAGCCACTTGCACTGGCATTGACCACATCACCCAGGCAGCTAAGAGGATAATAACCTGCGTGGCTATTGCGGGCGGTGTAAGCCTGAGGCCGATCCATTTTGGGATAGGTAATAGCCATGCAAGACATGCAACCAGGACTGTAACGGTCGCGGCGAGAATGATGAAAAACGTCAGAGCCGTATGTTGGACAGCCTGATATTCATCGAGATCCTGTCTTGCGTAAGCTTGAGTAAGCCGATTGACAGCCGCCCCCTGCATGCCGATATCCAGACTGGACAGGTAACCAGCGGCTGCAAACAGCGCAAGGTACTCCCCATAGAGAGTGGCTGACCAATATTTCAAGAAAAGCGGGACCAGAATTAGACCTCCGGCCCGAGTAATCACATTTCCCAAAATGATGGCATTAGCGGCGTGCAAGACGCGACGTAGCATCACGTTCCTTTGTTGCCATGAATCTGCTGCGCAAGTTTACTTATTTTCTTTTCATCTTTCGATCATTCATGCCCGACCGGCGAAGTTACAGCAATTTAGATAGGCGGCCACAAGAAAAATCTATGCTTTATTGAAGGCAAAGAAGAGACCTGCGTCGCTACTCGTGCGCAGCTGGGCTGGATACTACTCACATTTAGGATTACCGCAAACAAGCCCGCCATACACGAGGATTCACTGCGGTGGTCATGAGCAATTTAAGCCTTTTCTGATCGGCTACTTGCAAAAGGCGCAGAATCAAATCATCAGACTTGCTCCACGCCTTCTCACATGATTTGCAAAGTTCACAACATTTTCCGTCTGGATGGATCAACGAGCGGACGCTCTCGAGCAATCCCGACTGCAAAGGTTTAGTAGCTACGCGGCATCCCAGTGCCTCCGCCTCGGCACGACACCAGATGTGTGAAGGAGCGTAGGATCGCGTGGTCACTCGAAACATGGCGAGATCTGGCTCTGAGTCTCCAATCGCTATGATTTCAGGATCATTGACGCTTACCCCGTTGATAAGCTCGATCAATCCCGTACCCTTATCTACACTCTTGGCAAGTATCGCAGTATCAAGAGTTGTCTGATGAAATCTAAGCTGATCCAGATTGAGAGTTCCGATTAGATTCTGAATGAGCATGGTGGGCAGGGCGGAGGTTTGTTCTTTACTGTAGGTGTAGGCTCGAATAGAGTATTGATAATCCTCGTTTATAAAAATACCGGGCACTGTCCGGAGTGCCTTCCTGGCTCGGTCCAATTGCGCTAAGGCTTCGGGCCCAACGAGAGCACGTTCTCGTCCAGCAACCACATCCCATATTGCACTGCCGTATTCGGCCACTCCTCCGACAAATCCATAAGTCTGGCAATAATCCTTCACTTCAGAAAGAGATCGGGCTGTATCAAGGGCAACAACAAAGCCATGCGAATGGAGAAGCGCGATCGCTTCAATACCGGCTGCAGTGGTGGACGGATAGCCGAATACCGGTTTGTCAATGACTCCATCGATATCCAGCGCAACTATCGGCGAGCGCCACGCTGAAGCCTTCGGGCGATTGCAGAAGGCTGCGCAGAACCGCATTGTGTGTCTCGTCAAAAAGTCACATGCATCCAGATATTGCCGATTCGAATCCTGCACCCGGTGTAATAAACGCGTGTCTCTGATATTCGCCAGGGCCTGATTCATCGACCAACGCCCCGCAAGCAGCTTATTAAGAAGCAGTCGGTTGTTTACATCCAGATCGCCAGATTCTTCGCTGTATCGAGTAACGAGTTCGTGCTCTTGCCCTTCCGAAAGCTTGAAGTGAAGAATGGCTTCTGCCAGGTCATAGGCAGGATCCGTCATCTCAAGCTCTTTCTTCCCCATACCATGATGCTCAAAATCAGCCTTGAAGAATGTTGAAGATCCTGCGACCCATTCAACTCCACGCATCTTTCCGTCGATCAAAGTAGGGTAGGGGCAGGCATATCGTGCAAGCTGACGTTGGACTTCAGGTCGCTTGAGGAATCGCACAATCCTCGACCCATATGCCCGGCTCAGCGTATTCAATAACTCTTCATGCGCAGTGTGCTGTTTCTCGCGAATTAAATCCGAGCTAGGGTCGTCGTGTAACGGGAGCGTGCGCTTACGCGCAGCAATGTAGGATGCAATAGTGCTCAGCTGAGCGTTGGAGATTTCTGCAACGTGGCCGCTCGCTTGGGGTCTCCACTCAGTATAAAGGAAGCCGTTTCTGAGCCCGAGCACGGGAGGCACAAAGTTGGATAGTCTCTCGCCAACTGTGAAGGCATGATAACTAAGCCAACCCCAACCCACACTCTTTGCGAAGACAAAGCGGACTTCGAAATCCCCTGAAGCTTTTTGCAAATGGACCTCATAAATCTTTTTGTGCCGCGTATGATATTTTTCATCCGAAAGTAATTGCAGTTCAAAGTTCAAGCGCTCTGCTTTAGAACTGTTAATCACTTCTGCGGAAAGATAGCCGCGCGCTTGGAAGTATTCATTCAGAAGAGGCCCGACAGACTCAGTTGCCAGAGCTTTTTCCTTGTACCATTCATGTGGTTCGAGAGTTAGAGCACAGGCCTTTGCAATTCTTTGTGTATCCCAGCCTTTTTTCCAGTCAGTGTGAAGGCGGTGAATGGGCAACAAAGCAACGATTCGATCTTCGTGAAAACCTAACTTTTCCAGGTGCTTGATCACTTCTGCCGTCGATCCTCCGCCGATAGGAGCCTCATCCAGCAAGACAGCTATCATTTCCTGTTTAGCACACGAAGCAAGGTGTGCCTTTTCAGCCTGGCTCAAAGTACTGCGTGGGCGAAGAGTGACCAACTCAACATTTTCGTAGCTTTTTTTTCGAAGATATGCTCGTACCAAAGGTGCGAAGTACGACCCGGCGGTGCGTAATCCCACAAGCACAATAGGTTTGCTCGGATCCGGGAATCGAGTGACAAATTTGTCGCCTAAGCTCAAGATGTCAAAGTGGGTAAGATCGCGACCGTGAAAAAATGCAGGATTTCTGAGGCGCCGATCTAAGAGCTGGGCGGGAAGTCGATTCGAGAATGCCGTTATCAGCCCAGCCAGGGGTGACGTCTCTGAAGAAAGGAACTCTCCGCTGACAAAGCTCTGCAGATATTCGTCGAACTCAACGTGCCATCTATCTCTCCAGGCCCGAAGATCTCGCAGTCTCCATTCTTGAAATCTTTGGCCATTACGTACAAAGGGCCGTATTGCCCGCAGCACCGCTCCGCCAAGCGGAAGCTTGGAAAGCTTTGAGAAATCGCGAGGTCTTCCCACAAGATAATCGTCAACTTCGTTTGCAATTGCGCAGCAGAATAGAAAGATGTTCGTCAGCATTTCAGCCCGCTGCCACGGTTCCTCTGCCCCGCTCAACCTGTTAACCTCGGCGCGAAGATGCGCGATGACCTCGCGAACAGTTGGATAAATGTTCAGAGACCAGGAATATGAAGCGTAGAACTCGCGTTCAGCTGGCAACAGCTGAACTGGTAATGGACGCTGCTCGACCGCGGGCAAAGTTGTAGCTCCGAATGGGCAAACCTCGGGCATTTGTACGTTTAGACGATTCTCGACACAAGCCATAGTTTCACCTGATAGTGGGGGAGTAAGACCTTCAGAAGTTGTCGATACTTATTCGCTGCTAGTTTGACGGAGCTAAGGAGTTCTGATTCATTGTTTACGGCGGCTGTGTTATTTAGCATCATGCGGCTAGGAGCCTGCAAACGCATTCCAGAAATCCGCCCCTCTATCTGATCAGCCAGGCTGCGCTTCAGTACAGGTTAAACCGAGAACTTGATGAGCCGCTCTATTGCCATCTCGAATAGTACTTGCGCAATTAGCCCTGGCGGGAGTTATCGTTTCAACATGGGCAAGAATCGCTTCTACAAGTCGCTCTTGATCGTCAAGCGAACTGAAGGTATGGTCCGCCCGGCGAATGACCTCAAGCTGAATCTTTTCCAGCTCACACAGTCGCTTGAGCCCTTTTCCGCCTGCTTCACGCAGTTCGCCCAGACGTGGATCATTTTCTGAATACAGAAAGACAAGCCGAACGCCTCGACTACCTAGCAGATTTAAGTCCTCGGCAAGCTGAGGCGACTCCGACGAGATCGTGCGCTCCGAGCTAAGACGACGCCTTGCCTGAGAGCGCAATGCTTTAAATATCTTGCTGTAGTCGGCTTTGCCAGTAAACAGCTTGATCCAACTCTTCAGGTTGAAAAAAGCAAATTTCCAATAGTATTGCGCAACGCGCTGATTTATCAGATCGGGATTGCTGTCTTCATCGTCGCTGACTGGGAAGTTAATCGGAATTGCGCAAACCACACGCCGGTCGGAGCAGGCAGTCCGAAACGAGACGCGCGCTCCCGAGCATCCGCCTAGAAGAATGAACCGTTCGATTTCTCGAGTGCCCTTTAGAAACTCTATTGCGTCTTGTGTTTCCGCCACTGCGCTCTTTTCGAACGGAAGATTATCCCGGCGAACCGCACTATCGCCAATCCCTGAAAAATCAAACCGAAGAACGACGAAACCGGCTCCCGCAAGGGCTCGTGCTATTTTCACGTAAACGCGGCCAGGGGCGACGCGGTGCACAACACCTGGATTCAGCAAAATGACACCTGTGTTAAGAGTCCGACTCGGTTCTGAAGGATCAGTTACGATCCCAATCAGCGAGTTCGACTCGCCAAAGACGACAGCTTGTTCTCTCATGCGTGAATTCTCGAGACCCAAGAGACTACTGATTGAAGTGCCTTATTAGGAACTAATAGGCTGCCATCAACCGTTGGTAACCAGACCTTGGGAATATCTAGTAGGTCGCCTGTCGTCGAAGCTTCACTTTGATTCAGATGCCCTTCCAGAGCGCCCTCATCGCCTGATTGGCAGCTTCGGATGATTAGCACGTTCCTGGCGGGTTTTTTCGAAATCTGCAGCAGATTAATCTTTTCCAGTTCGGAACAGAGATCGTTTGACAATGGAAAGCCGAGCACTTCAATGAAACCCGAAAGACACTTGCGCCGGATTGGTTTGGGGCGGAAACGCAGCATTTCCTTTTGCAGGCTAAGAAGCTCTTGAAGATAGCCTCGTCCCTCCACCACGGGATCCCAAAGCACGAGGCTCTCAAAACCACCGTTCTGAACGGCGGTCAAGGTTGCCAAAGCGGCACCTAATCGGACTCCAATCACGCAGACGTCACTCAGACTCGTCCAAGTCTTTATTTCAGAGATGGCGGCAGAGATGTCCTTCATCCATCGAGCGATTCCACCATCTGCGGGCTCACCGGCGGAATCGCCGCAGCCGTAATAATCAAAGCGCAAAACGGGAAAGCCAGCATCAGCGAGGCGACTGGCCAGGTGCCGCAGGGCACGGTGACAATTGATGTATTCGTGCCCCATTGGTTGACAAATAACTGCAGCGCATTGACGGTCGCGTCCAGCTCGCGGTTTATGGTAGCAACCGAAAAGCGGCTTATCGGGCAGACCGAAATAGAAAGGTGTTATGCCGTTATGCGGGCTCATGCGCAATGCAATTGCTCTTTGCAGCTAGCTGCAATTTGTCCGAGCGTCTGGAAAGCAAGCTCATTGGGTCTTATGCGCAGATCCAGCCGGCTTCGCAACCGGGCAACTACTTGCATCGCCAAGAGAGAGTGTCCGCCGAGATCGAAGAAATTGTCGTACAGGCCGACACGCTCCACGCCGAGAACGTCCGTCCAAATCTCCGCCAGCATTTGTTCGATCTCGTCTGTAGGTTCATCAAATGTCTCTTCGTGCTCCTCGCGTTCAGGCGTAGGAAGAGCACGGCGATCCAATTTCCCGTTAGGCGTCACTGGTAAATGATCAATGGTCACTAGCGTTGGGACCATATAGCCAGGCAGTTTTTCTTTCAGGAATTCGCGGATTTCTTCCCCAGAAGAGGTCCCGCCCTGGAGAGTTACGATATAAGCGACCAGACGGCGATCACCCGGGAGGTCCTCTCGAACTATGACGCGCGCGTCGCGAACCGCCGGATGTTCATGCAAAACCGCTTCAATTTCGCCCAACTCAATGCGAAATCCGCGAATTTTAACTTGATCATCGATGCGGCCCAGAAACTCTATGGCGCCATTGGGCATATAACGTGCCAGGTCTCCTGTCTTATAGAGACGTGCTCCGGGTGCGCTGCTGAAAGGATCGGAAATAAACTTTTGTGCAGTTAGTTCCGGGCGATTTAAATACCCTCGGGCCAGAGCCACCCCTCCTATGTGTAGCTCTCCAGGAATTCCTACCGGCACTGGATGAAGATTTCGATCTAAGACGTAGATTGTGACGTTCGCTATCGGACGGCCAATCGGGACTATCGGTTGGTCGTGTTCAGCCTGGCACTGCCAGAAGGTAACGTCGACCGCTGCTTCTGTTGGACCATACAGGTTGTGCAACTCGGCCTTACAACGAGCGAAGAAACGCCTCTGAACTTCGAGAGATAAAGCTTCGCCGCTGCAAATTACGCGTCTTAACGAACTGCAAGCTTCAAGACCGTTCACTTCCAGCAAAGCCTGCAGCATGGAAGGAACAAAGTGAAGAGTCGTTATTTTCTCCCGGTAAATCAAATTCATTAAATAGTCCGGATCTTTGTGCCCACCAGGCTTGGCGATTACCAGACAGGCACCCGTTATGAGCGGCCAGAAGAATTCCCAGATTGATACATCAAAGCTATAAGGCGTTTTCTGCAGAACACGGTCGTCATTCGTCAATCCGTAGGCGTCCTGCATCCACAACAATCGATTCACGATCGCTGAATGAATATTGAGGACTCCCTTTGGTTTTCCGGTCGAACCAGATGTATAGATCGCATAGGCGGCATTGTGCGGCCTTGCAACGCCGTCTGGATTCGAGCGACTCTCTCGAGCGATTTGCTCCCAATCTGAATCCACACAGATTAATTGTGAAGACGAGGCTGGCAGTTTTTCCAATAAGTGCTTCTGAGTAAGTAGAACCGGAACTCGGCTATCATCGAGCATCATGCGCAATCTATCTTTTGGGTACTCAGGATCGAGAGGAACATAGGCACCACCTGCTTTGAGAATGCCGAGCAGGCTCACGATCATTTCAATTGATCGTTCCATGCAGACGCCGACCAGGGTCTCAGGACCTACGTCGAGTTGGCGAAGATGATGTGCCAGTTGATTAGCTCGAGCATTCAGCTCCCGATAGCTCAATTGATGCTGTTCATAAATGGTCGCCGGAACATCTGGGCTCTGCTCAACCTGACGCTCGATGAGCTCATGCAAACAAGCATCGGTCTCGTAATCTCGCTGGGTATTGTTCCATTCGACCAGGATCTGATTTCGCTCTGCTTCGGTCAACATCGGCAACTCCGAGATGTGCTCATCAGGATTCAACCCCGCAGCTTGCAGCAGTGTCCGCCAATGGCCGACGAAGCGGGAGACCGTCGATCCATCGAAGAAATCGGGATTGTAGGTAGTCGAGCCAAAGATTCCGTCGCCGCGATCGTCGAGAATCACGAACAAATCCATTTTCGAGCCACCGTTGGAGACTTCCTCGATCGCCCAGTCCCATCCATCCGGATTCGCCGAATCACGTGGCTGCTGGGAAAGCATGATCTGAAATAGCGGGTGTCGGCTGGGGTCTGATTTCTGCTGAACTTGCTTAACGACTTGAGCGAAAGGAAGCTCTGCGTGAGCTAGACTCTCCAGCACCATTGTGCGAACACGGTTGAGTACCTCTCGAAATGTTGGGTTGCCCGAAAAATCGATGCGGAGTGCTAGAGGATTTACGAAGAAGCCCGGGATTGATTCCGTATCGGTGCGATTGCGACCTGCGCTCAGTCCTCCGATAATAATGTCATCTTGCCCTGTGTACCTATGCAACACGGTCCCAAACGCTGCGAGCAGCGTCATGTACATCGACGCGCCTTCCCGCTGGCTGAGGGTTCTCACCGGACCAATTGTTGCCTCTTCGAACGTGAATCGCAGGATCTCACCACGATGCGTTTCCAATATTGGGCGCTGATGCCCAGAGGGCCACTCCAAAACTGGCAGCTTTCCGGCGAGCTGCTTTTCCCAAAAAGACCGTTCTCGCGCCCAGACATCCGGTGCCAGTTGATCTCGCTGCCAGTAGGCAAAGTCGCCGTATTGAATCAGCGGTTCCGGAAGAGGCGAGGGCTTCCCGGCAGAAAAGGCGTCATAGAGAGTCGCAATTTCGCGAAGGAAAATTCGCTGAGCCGTTATACCGTCAAAAATGAGCTGGTGGAAAGTCATATACAGCCGGTGATCCGCGCGTCCCATTCGAACGAGAAATGCACGCAGCAGCGGCCCTTTGCCTACGTCGAAGGGACGTCTTGCATTCTCCCTCGCCAGGCCGGCCGCTTTCTGCACCCGCTGAGATTCTGGCAATTCCGAGAGATCCGCAACTTCGAGAGGAAAAATGGACGGAGGTGGATTGATAATCTGAACCGGCTCGCCGTTTTGAATCTCGAAAGTCGTTCGCCAAATTTCGTGGCGGCGCACAACCTCACACAAACAGCGTTGCAATACATCCGGAGAGAGTGGACCTTGACGATGAAAAGTTATGGTCTCGTTGTAGAACGGGACCTCAACCGCCATTCCAGCGTGTAACCACACTTGCAATTGTTGCAAAGAAAGAGGAACCCTCGTTTGGTTTGGACGAGGAGTGATGGCGGGAATCCGCTCACTAGAATTGAGACGCGCACCCCGCATCAGGCCTTCGAGGAGCTTCCGCTTGCTCTCTGAGAGGTGCGTTACATCACGGGCTGAATCCGGCGCTTGAAGAATCGTAATGTCGTTGCTTGTCATCTCTCTCATATTCGTAGTCAGCTCAGATTGAAGCCGCTGAACAGTGTGACGACTCGAGGCGGAGATTAGAAACCTTTTCTCCTGGATTGCTCGCTAGCTTCTCAAGTACTTCCTGAAAGTCTGCGATGAGGGAAGTGATTTCCTCGCACTCGAACAGGTCCGGATTGTATTGAACGCGTCCAATCATTCCACTGGGTCGGTTATCCCAGACAAAATAGAGGTCCCACCGAGCGCCTCCGGATTCGACGTCCATCGGAGTGAGACTCCAATGTGGGCCAACATCCGCTAACGGGGGCTCGAGGGATGCCGCGACGGTGAAGAACGGGTTTCGACTGGGATCGGAGCTCGGTTGCAATTCTTCCGCCAGATATTCGAATGGGACATCGTCATGAGTAAGAGCTCCGGCGACAACCTCCTGAACGCGGAAAAGCAAGTCCTGAAATGTTGGACCGTCTCCGATCCAAAACCTCAAGGGAACTGGGTTCAGGAAATAACCGATGAGATTCTGAACTTCAGAGCGTTTACGGCCAACTGGCGAAACTGTCCCAACGATGAAATCTACCTGCTTCGTATAGATATGGAGTAATACAACAAATGCAGCTAGTAGAGTCGTGAACAGCGTAACTCCCATCTGTTGACTCAGTGATTTTGCACGATCGCCAACAGCCTTGGGAAACGCGAACGGCTGAATCGCTCCTCGAAACGACTGCTTTGCTGGTCGCGGCTTAGTCGTTGGCCAAGCGAGCGCTGGTAAATCACCGCAGAGCTGGGTTCTCCAATACGTCAGCTGCCGCTGCAGGGTTTCTCCTTGCAGATTCTGTCGTTGCCAATAGGCATAATCACCGAATTGGATGGAGGGCTCGGTAAGTGGCAATGGTTTGCCAGTCGAGAAAGCGTCGTACAGCGCTGATAGCTCGGTGAGCAGAACCTGATAAACCGACACTCCGTCGAGAACGCTTTGGTGAACGATCAAGTACAACCGGAACTCACCATCGTAGAACCTGACTAAAGAAGCGCGGACCAAAGGACCCTTCTCCATATCGAAGGGTCTGCGAGCATTTTCTGAAATCAGCCGCACAGTGTCGGCCAGGCGCCGGTGCTCAGGTACGGTACGCTGATCAATGAAAGGAATGGGGATGTGTTCCGGCGCGGGATGTACCACTTGAACAGCAGTGCCGTTCACAGTCGTATACGTAGTTCGCCAGATTTCATGCCGCCTAATGACTTCGGTAAACGCTTGCTCAAGAGCATCTATGTCGAGAGCACCGAATCGGTAAATTGTGACGGACTCGTTGTAAAGCGGCGGAATTTCTGGAACTTGTCTTTCGCGGCGTAGGATACGCTCTTGAGAGGGAGCCAAGGGAGCTGGTGCTCCCGCTGGCCGCTTAGTTATCGTGCTGGCCTGAGGTAGAGATCGGAAGGCCTCTCCTCGAACATATTTTTCCAGAAGCATTCGCTTCGTATCCGAGAGTGGCGCGCTAGATGCCATGCTTTTTACTCCGTTCTTGCAGATAACGATGGAATGACCCGCTAGGTGTATTTAGTTCAGTGGCGCTGAATTGGCGGCTGCTACCTGTTCGGTGAAGCGGATTCGCAGCTTTGTCAATCCGCGCAGTCCCAAATTGGTCCGCCAGACAAGCCGTTCTGGCTCGAGAATCCAGTTGGGCAGTCGGCGCAGCATTAGCTCAAAAGCTGTTTGTCCTTCAATCCGCGCCAGCGCAGCACCGAAGCAGAAGTGCGCCGCCCAACCAAATGCAAGATGGCGATTGTTCGTGCGAGTGATATCCAACCGGTCTGGGTCCGGAAATCTCTCGGGATCGCGGTTGCCGGCCGCCATCACCGCGATCACTGCCTGCCGTTTCGCAATCCTCCTTCCGCCTAGGATTGTATCTTCGGGAGCGAGCCTTGCAGTATGCTGGCTGGGGCTTTCGTAACGGAGCATCTCCTCAACGGCAGAGGGGATCAGCGAGAGATCGGATCGTAACTTTTCCAATTGGTCTGGATTACGTAGCAGAGAAAGCACGCCGTTGCCTATCAAGTTAGTTGTCGTTTCCTGGCCACCAACCATAGTTACAATACAGTTGGCAATGATTTCTTCGTCCGTAAAACGGTCGCCATCAATCTCAGCATTCATTAATGATCTAACAAGACCATCGCGCGGGTTGAGGCGCTGCTCCCGTATTGCGCAGCGGAAGTAATCGACCATCGCAAGAGTGCTTCTCAACACTCTTGATGCTCGATCTGGATTGTGCTGGAAATTTCCGAGCATCTCGGCAAAGTCCTGGGACCAGACTTTCAGCTGCTGATGATCTTCCACGGGTACGCCGAGCATTTCGGCAGTAACAATACAAGGCAGAGGCTCCGCCAGGTCAGCGATCACGTCCATGTGACCTTGGCTCTCCACCTTGTCCAGTAAGGCATTGGCAATTTCTCTAATATGGGAACGCAGCACCTCGACACGTTGAGGGGTGAAGGCATGGGCCGCCAGGCTGCGCATCCGCGTGTGCGCGGGAGCGTCCAGAAAAAGCATTTGTTTCACCATGACTTGCGCAATTGGATTGAGAGCGCCCAGTCCCATTTCGGTAAGCTGCTCAGGAGAAGGCGTACGTGCGGCAGAGTAATGGTGAAGAACGGTTACAACATCGTTGTATCGAGTCACGACCCAGGCGTGTAGGAAAGGATCCCAGTGCACTGGATCCTCACTTCGGAGTCGATGAAACAGTGGGTATGGATTCGCGAGAACCTCTGGGTCAAGGAGATGGTAAAGACTCAGAGTGCGGTCTGCTGAGGAAGCGGTAGATATGGGTTGAACCTGTGCTGTCATTGCAAAACCCCGCTATGCGGCTGCCGGCGCGGCGCCCCCAAGTAGTCGCTGGGCCTCGTCCTCGCTCATTGCCTCGAGCTTTGCAAGGAGCAGCGACTCAACCTCCTCTGAAAGCTTTGCGACCGTTGGTGCATCAAAAAGACTCTTCAGGCTGAGCTCTATGCCGAACGTGTCGCGGACTCTGGCTATAAGCTGCGTACCTAACAGAGAATGGCCACCTAGTAGAAAGAAGTTGTCCTCGACGCTGACTTGCTCGAGATCGAGTAATGTAGCGAGCATATTCACTAACGATTCTTCCATTTGCGTTCTAGGCGCAACGAATGCGCCGTCGCGTACTGTGTTGGATGTGTTGGGAGCCGGAAGCGCGGCGCGATCGACCTTACCGCTTGCGTTAAGAGGCAGGGTATCCAGTTTCACGAAGATCGCTGGAACCATGTACTCTGGGACGCGTCCAGCAAGGAAGTTGCGCAACTCTGTGTGAGTAGGTTGAGTGCTCAAAGCAGGTACAAAGTAGGCGACCAGACGTTTGTCTCCCGGCTCGACCTCTCGCGCCACAACGGTACTTGCCTGGACCGCTGGATGTTCATCGAGAGCCTTTACAATTTCGGCCGGCTCTATGCGATACCCTCGAACCTTAATCTGCTCATCGATCCGACCAAGAAATGCGATTTCCCCATTCGGAAGATAAGTAGCTAAGTCTCCTGTCCTATAGAGTCTCTCGCCGAGCTCTGGACTGAAGGGGTTAGGAACAAACCTCTCGGCAGTCAAATCCGGCCGATTTCGATAGCCTCGAGCAAGACCCTTTCCTCCAATGTAGATTTCTCCAGACTCACCTATCGCCACTTGCTGCATTTCCTCGTTCAAAATGTAGATTTGAGCATTCGTGATTGGACGACCGATTGTTGGCAGGCGATCTGCTTGCTCGGGCGTAGCAGGAACAACTCCGGAGGTAGCTACTACAGTGCACTCAGTGGGACCGTAGTTGTTGACCAACTGAAAGCGTAGCTTACGCGAAGGGTAATGGTGAAGAGTATCGGCGCCGGTGAGCATCAAGCGTAGAGTTGCCTTTGCAGGCCATTCGAGCGTCATAACACGTTCCGCCAAAGGAGTTGCGAGGAAAGTAATGGTAATGCCCTGAGAGAGCAGCCAATCTCGGACGGCCGTAGGCTCATTCACCGCAAATCCATCAGCTAGGTGCACACTCGCGCCTGCCGTGAGATACGGCCAGATTTCCCAAACCGCAGCGTCGAAACCCAACGCCGCCATCTGACTTGCCCGATCAGAAGCGATTACTTTAAAGGCTTTATGATGCCAGAGCAAAAGATTCGATAATCCTCGGTGAGTAAGTTCAACACCTTTCGGCTGACCAGTTGAACCGGATGTATAGATTACGTAGGCCAGATTCTCCGGTTTCACATCGACGTCGAGTGAGTGTGATGGTTTATCGACCGCTATCTTTCCTCCTGGGTCTACCACCACGACGTGCTCTGGTTGCGCTGGCAACGCGCTTGTCATGCACTCGCCAGTCACAACAACTCGAGTCCGAGCATCTTTCAAAAGAAACGTCAGCCGATCTGTCGGGTAGTTCGGATCGAGGGGGAGATATGCGCCGCCTGCCTTCAAAGCCGCGAGGGCTGCAACAACCATTGCCACGGAGCGGTTCAAGTAAATGGCCACAACAACATCTGGACCAACACCGAGAGAGCGCAATAAATGGGCTAAACGATTTGCTCGCTGATCAAGTTCTTCATAAGTCACAGAAGACTTGCCATGAGTTAGAGCAATCGCACTTGGCGCTGCAGCGGCCTGAGCAGCCACGAGCTGGTGTACACACCCATCCGGCGACAACTCTTGAAGCGTTGGACTGCGCATTCCCAGCATCAGCTGGTCTAGATTCCCGAGAGAAGATTCACTCCGGAATGAGTGTGTAGAAACGTGCGACATACAATTACCCTCCTTGGAACGCTACGAGTGCATCAGCTAGATGACTGACTTACATTCAATGAGATTTGTTGTTGCGGTCTGTGCTTCTGCGGAATCAGCACATTTGCGCAGGTTTGGAGGCGCGCTAAGGCCTGATGTTACAAGGTCTGCAGAGTTGAACAAGTAAACACGAAAGTATCTTGCTGCCAGCAGTGGACACTGCATACGCGGTTAACCAAAAAGCGTTCCTCGAACGCAGCTGAAAAGCGGACAACAAATCTGGATTCTTCTGGAACCCACGACAACTCAACGTCCTGGAAGTCGATATACTTTCGGCACACAGGATGAAGAGCCTTGTAGACAGCTTCTTTCGCCGAGAAGATCATCATGAGCCGCGCTTGGCAATCGCCGTCGGCAAATATCCATTCAAGCTCCGGTTTTCGACAGACTACACTGCTAATATCAACTTTTCCCATCCTAAGTTGGGACTCCAAATCTATTCCGATACTCAAAGGAGCCGAGGATCTCACGACCATGGCCAAGCTCCACGGGTAGCAGTGAGTGATCGAACCCACAACCCCCTCAGGCCATAAGGGCTCTCCCCCATCTCCGCGCAAAATCGGAGGCGAATTTTCAAAACCGAGCTGTTTAAGCGCAAGGCGAGCTGCTCTTCTGCCTGAAGCCCATTCCCTCAATCTCTTACTGGAAGCACGAGGTGTGAAAAGCCTTTTCTCCTCGAGGGGTAAGATTCCGTCGACTCCATCATTTGCGGAAGTAATCGCAAATGCAAGGCGGTCATCGAGAAGAAGTGAACGTTTCACAATTCGAGTGGCCTCAAGGCGTATTGACTGCAACACTCGCGCGCAACCGATCGGTTGAGCTTGGCTAATCGAGCTGCAGAGGGCAGTGTCGACGTGTGTCAGCGTTGTCATCGGCGACTGTTTAAGTCTAAGACTTGGGGCGGAAGAATTATCAATTCGTTTCGTTGGTGGGAACTAAGTGCCGTGTGTCCGCCTGTGTAGTGAAAGGCGAAATAGTACTCACCTCGCTTGAGTAGGCCGATTCCTGTAGCGGAGGCGAGAACCACACTTTGATTCGATCGACGAGGTGAAAAACGGATTGCAATTCCAGTTCAAGTTCCCACGGATGCGGGTAGAAGTTCTTTCGAAAAAAATGCGAATGGTCCATCCCTTTTTTAGGAAAATTCTCGCCACCGAACGCCGATGCAAAACAGATGTATGTATCGGCTGCCAGCTGCAGCGCGTCCGAAGATATGTTCCGCTGCTTACCAAAGGGAAAAGCAAAGAAGCGTATCTGTTTCCCGAGATGAGCTTCCAACTCATTCTTTGATCCCACGATCTCCGGCTCCAGTCTCGTACGATCAGAACCACAGTCGAAGTGCGTACGCGTGTGACTACCGATCTCCACTCCCATTCGATCCCAATATCCGATCTGGTCCCACGTCAGCGGGAAAGCACCCTTGGTGCCGCGTCTCAGATCGTGCTCGAATTCACGATGCTCTTCTACTGGTTCCGTGCTCACAAACAAAGTAATCGGGATTCCGAACTCCTCAGCCACAGCTCGCAAATTCACAAAATTCTCGCCGTATCCGTCGTCAAAAGTAATAGCGAGAGTCGGGACCTTAACACGACCTGAGCGTAGAAGCTCCGCAGCTGTCGATAAGGCAACAATCTGATAATGCCGCCGTAAGAAGCAAACCTCATGCCAGAAGTTTTCGGTAGAAACCCCCATATAGTGCGGCCGATCTGATATCAAGTGATGTGCTAGTACCAGCACGGGATATCGGCCCCGCAGGCGGCGATAAAAATTCCTTCCAGCGAACCATGGCGAGCACAAGAATATCGTTTCGAGACACAGTTTCCATACGGAGCGATGGCGTCGAGGTGTGGTCGGTTGTTGCTGGATTGAGGGAGCATGTTCGAGTTGCTCCATATAGGGGGAGAGCATTCTTTGCATCCATGCGTTTACTTCTCTGGACGTCTCGGCCGCACTTCTGCACGTCAAATTTGCAACGATCTGGACAAGCAAGTCGTCAGCTATCAAATCCATTTTCAAAGCGACACCGATCGGAGTGTCGTAGGCTTGCATTGGAAGCTTGAACGACGTTATCGGGCACGATTGATCCGAACCGCTCTCCAGGTATTCGATCGCTAACTGAACGTTTTTTTCTTTGGTGGTTCCTTCCCGTTGTGATACTCGAATCAAGAGCGGCAATGCAGCGAGGTCCTTCAATGGAAGATCGCCCAAGAGGACGATCAAATCAGGGTTGAGTTCGCGCAGGAAATTCCGAATCTTGAGATCATAGTCAGAGTCCACCTGCAGGAATTGGTACCCACTGCGTTGACCTTCCCGAATGAGCCCGGCGCGTTCGAATTCCTTCTTATCATTCCAACTACTGGGAGCCCCGTGCACCCACCACAGCATGTAATGCATGAACCATCTGAAAAGCAAATGAAGGCAACGTCGCATTTGCGAGGAGTTTTGTGAGGACTTAAATGTATGCTCCGAAAGCCCGGCCGCGAGGCATTGCTGAACCACTGGGAGCAAGAGCACGGGCTGTTGCACAATTCCGCAGACCTTCACTCCGCGCACTTCTTGCATCATTCGATTCGCAACTCTATGCGTGCGCGACGGCCGAACTCCCGATAAAAGTAGAATCTGAAAAGGCTTCATATCTGAGGTTAGAGCCCGATGAAGTTTCTCTCAGTTAGTCGATAGTCGAATACGCTCAGGAAATACGCGATTCGCAATGCATCTCAAGATGGAATGCCCATCGCGGTGCGCAGACTGAAGGCTGGAGCAAAGGTCCACCGCATTCCGCACTTTTCGTCTCTATCGATAAACGGATCGTTGGCCACAACTTTCACGCCCTGCGAGTCCAGTGCAAAGGCCATCTCGCGTAACTGAAGGTTGGCCATGGCATCACGAACCTTTTCCTGGTGCTTTTGCTCGCAAAATAACAGCAGAAAGCCACCGCCTCCTGCGCCCGCGATCTTTCCGCCTAAAGCACCATTCTGCCGAGCCAATGCATACGCCTCATCGATCAGTGAATTCGAGATTGCTGAGGATATCTTCTTCTTGGCTTCCCAACTCTCGTGCAACAAGCCACCAAATGTCAGCAGGTCGCCTTTTAACAATGCGCGACGCATCTGTTCAGCGAAATCCCGAAGTTGATGCAACGATTCGACCGTAGTGCCGCCCTGCTTCTTTGTCGATTGCTCCTGTTCGTGAAGAAGCTTCCATGAGTTATGTGCAGCACCGGTAAAAAACAACATGAGATTGCTCTCGAACTCACGAAGATGATCGCTTCTCAGCTCAAGCGGCTCCACATTCGTGCTGCCATCCTGATTAAATGTGATGAAGTTCATTCCTCCAAAGGCAGCTGCATATTCATCCTGTTTTCCCACGGGTTTCCCGAGAATGTTGCGCGCGATGTGGAACGAGCGCTCCGCTAAGTCGTATTTTGATAATGAAAGATCGAGGTAGGTGGCGAAAGCCTTTAAGACTCCAACACAGACACTCGCTGACGACCCCAGTCCAGTACCGGCAAGAATCTCGGAAGCGAGGAAGAGATCGACCGAAAGATCACGGCCAAGCTCTTTTATTACCGAAAGAGGAATCTCAAGAGCACTGCATTTCACGTTCATCCGTGAAATGTCTCGCCAGGTTTCTACCACGCGCAGATCTGACGAAATCACCTGGATTTTGCCGTCTGTTCTCTTTTGCAAAATAGTGTAGAAGTGCTTGTTGATGGAAGTGCTGAGAACGGCGCCGCCGAACTTCTCGTAATACGCCGGCAGGTCAGTCCCGCCACCCCCAAAACTAATCCGTACCGGACTGCGTACTATTAGCATTCCATATCCTTCCAATAGCGAGATCAGGATCGAGTGTTGGCTTCAGTAAAGGCGCGATCGCGAGCCGATTGTCATTGACGAGCCTAAGAAACAGCGTCCACGCCGTTTGTAAAACTAACGAGAGATCCAGAAATAAAGACCAGTGAAAGATATATTGAAGATCAAAGTGAACTTTCTCATCTGATGAGTGTTGTTCTCGCAGCCCATTTACCTGAGCGAGTCCCGTGAGTCCCGGTCTCACCGTAAGACGCTGGCGTTGCCACATTGAATAATGCTTCACCCTTTCGGGCGATTCTGGGCGCGGCCCAACAAGGCTCATTTCCCCCTTTAGAACGTTGATGAGCTGCGGCAATTCAGTGGCGCTGAACTGCACAAGGCTTCGCTGGTAGGTGTCCAATACCGACCCATCGCGATCGATGTTCAAGCGGTACATCCAGAACGGGATTCCATCTTTACCGCACCGCAGTTCCCTTCTAAACACATTCCCGTGCTTGTTCCAGCACAATATTGCTGCTGAAAGGATCAGCAGCGGCGCACTGAGGAGCAGTAGAAAGAGTGCTCCTGTGAAATCGATTGCTCTTTTGAGTTGTAATCCGGTGACCGAAAGCGTTTGCTCTTCTAACGAGAGTAGTGGCACATCCTCAATCTCTGTGAGCCTCGCTTTGGAAAGGTAGAGCTCGTACCGATGCGGGACAAGATGAACCTTTATACCCTGCCGTTGGCAGCTCGATATCAGCTCCTCTGTTTCGGATCCTGGCGGCACAGGTTCAACGAGAATCAGTTCCTGAACACTCTTCTCTTGTATCAAGTTCAGAATGTTCAAAGTTCGAAGTGACACGGTACCGCAGCCCTCATTCCAGTGTTCGTTTGCCGATTCCGTGAGGGCCGGGAACAGGACCCCAACCACCTCCAACGATGCTTCCGGATGACGGGCAATCTTAATTAGAAGTTCGCGTACGATACGGCCGGAGCCAATAATGATTACCCGGCGCTTTACCCAGTTGTGCACTCGCGATTTGACGAGCCACCATGCAAGACATCTGACGGTTATGAATCCCGCTGGCAAGAAACATGCCAAGTAGAGCAGCACCAGTCGGGAGTAATAGTGCCTGGAAAGGAATCCATAGGCCACCAACGAAATCATCATGCAGAAGACGCCCACAATTACTTGAGCGAAGACGCTTGGCAAGTACCATCCACGGCAGAAGCCTTCTAAGTTTTTGCTGAAGTAAAGCAAAGTCCAGATCGATGCCGCGATCAAAGCTGCAGAAGCATAAGTGGATCGTGGCAGAACATCAGAGTTGGGAAGTAGATGATTCCGCAAGATCTGGGCGAGTCCAAAGGAAATGACAATCCACAACAGGTCCGCACTCAAAATCAATTGCCGCAATGTCCGGTTCATAATCCCTATCGTGCCGACAATTCAGGCGGCCCTTGCAAATACTCGTTCACAAAGCGCCTGTTCCCAGGCCCAAGCACCCGCAATAATCTTCTCTAAATCGGAGTGCATTGGCTTCCAGCCAAATTCAGTCATGAGCTTCTTCGGACTGGCGCACAATACCGCCGGATCACCCAGACGTCGTAGCGCAGCTCGTAACTCAATTCTTCTCCCAGTGACACTGGATGCTACGTCCCAGATCTCCTTGACGGAATAACTGGTGCCGGTACCGATGTTGTAAGCGTGAAAGCCCGGTGAACCTAACTTCTGCAAAGCCAGAATGTGTGCCTCCGCAATGTCCATCACGTTTACGTAGTCACGCAGGCATGTTCGGTCGGGAGTTGGGTAGTCAGTTCCATAGATCTCGAAAAACTCTCGTCGGCCTGAAGCCACCTGCAATAGTAAGGGGATGATGTGCGTCTCTGGATCATGTCGTTCGCCCCAATCTGCTCCTCCGCCGCAGGCATTGAAGTATCGAAACGCGACTATGCTCCACTGGTAAGCGGAGGCATACCACTTGAGAACCTGCTCGAAAATTAACTTGCTTTCCCCATATGCGTTCGTGGGCTCTTTTTCGTGATCTTCGGGAATAGGAACCACTTTCGGCGAGCCATAGACAGCTGCGGAAGACGAAAAAACAAATTTACGAATTCCATATTTCCGAAGAGTTTCCAGCATGACAATGCCAGACGCGACATTGGTAGCGAAAAACGATCCTGGACTTGTTACCGATTCAGGGATCAATGCCTTTGCCGCGAAGTGAAATACAACGTCAAAGGTCTTTGAGGTTAAGAGCTTTGCTAATCCAACGCCATCGCCAAAATCACAGTTGTGTACGGTTACAGCTTTCGGAACAGCGTGTGCGTGTCCGGTAGAAAAGTTATCGATTATCTCGGGAGAATAGCCCCGCTGCAGTAATCGAGCGCAGCAGGCCGATCCCACGTACCCTGCACCTCCAGTTACTAATATTCGTTCCACTACAACGCTCCTTCCATTCTTAAGACCGTCAATGGAGTTCGAAGCAGAATCGCTAAGTCCATTCCCAAGCTCCAGTTTTGCAGGTATTCAACGTCCATTCGGACTCGGTCGCGGTAAGAGACGTTCTGCCGGCCACAAACCTGCCAATATCCTGTTAATCCGGGTCTCACCGAAAGCAAGAGCCTGCTGTAAGCGCCGTACTTTTCGAGCTCTGGAGCGGTGATCATGCGCGGCCCGACGAGGCTCATCTGGCCAAAGAGCACGTTGAATAGTTGAGGGAGCTCGTCAATGCTGAATTTTCGTAGAAAAACTCCTAGCTTCGTGACACGCGGATCGTTGACAAGCTTGAAGTTACGCTGATATTCAGCCTGGAGCGCGTGATTAGAAGCTAAAATACTGTCCGCGTCTCGGCGCATCGTTCGGAACTTGAAAGCATCGAACTCACCGACTACACGTACAACGCGTCGGCGATAGAGGATGGGGGCTCCGTCGCCGCAGTACACGAATAATCCCGTGAGGATAAAGATCGGCGAAAGCAAAATAAGCAAAACAATGGCTCCGACCAGATCTATACAACGTTTCAAAAGAAGCTGTAAGTGGAGCTCTTCAGGCCTTCTAACCGCGAGTTTCCCAGATTCGAGAATGTCTGTTCTCACTTTGAATTGGTTATTGGAAGTCAGCACTGCTCGGAAGTGAGTCGCACTCACGGACTTATTTTCGAATGTAGAGAACGCTTGAGGTAGAGGAGAAACGCCTACTCAGAGCAGCCGCCACTGACAATCCTGATTGCCTCTTACGAAGACTCACGCAGCGACCGTCGCAGCACTGGTCATGGTGCTTAGATTTTGACCGGTGATCCGGTGACGAATCACTGTGAACAGCGCATGCGAAATACTGAGCTGCAAATCCTCAATGATTTGCATATTGTCCGATGGAATGATGATGCAGATATTGCAAAGCGCCGGCATCTGGCCGCCTTTGAAGCCAGTCAATCCAATCGTGGTTGCGCCGAGCTCCCGAGCCACCTGAAGGGCTAGCAGAACATTTGGAGACGATCCACTACTGCTGATACCAAAAGCAACATCGCCGGGTTGAATGAAGTTGCACAGCTGTTCTGCAAAAATTTGTTCGTAAGAGGTGTCATTAGCCCAGGCAGTTATAAGCGGTATGTTGTCAGTCAGTGCTAGAACGCGAAAGCGCCTCTCGCGCGCTCCCGCTAAACAAGTTCCTTTGCCCAAGTCACAGGCGAGATGTGATGCAAGCGCCGCGCTACCTCCATTTCCGAACAGAAATACTCTTCGGTCTTCCCGGTAGGCTTCGTACAACACATCTACTGCTTGCTCAATGTCTCTATAGGGCAATTCGGAGATGACTTCGCTGTAATTGGCGAAGTAACTATGAGCATTCGCAATCGCCGTGCTCGCTCTTGTTGTTCCTGCGATACCCTCGAGAAGAGTGCCACTTCTCGGTGGCGCCGGCATTTCGATAATCGATGCTGATGTGTGCTTTTGCATTTGCGGAGTCTCCTTCAAGGTCGTTCCGCGCTCAATCGGGCCGACCTGTGCGATTTGTAGTCAGGCGATAATCTACTGTGTCAGGCGGCCGGGCGTTGTAGAGCAGAACTCGAAGCTTCGAGATCGACAGGTCTGTTAAGCAAACTCTCTTGCTGAGTCCGAGAATCGAATCGCCGCGGAGTCGCATTCCACACAACACTCTGCCGACCTGTTAGGTAAGCATGGAATCCCAGAAGTAGGGCCAGATTCATCGAGCAAAAGTACAGCGGAACAGAGAACAGACCTGCGGGCCTCCCGCCCTTTTTCCGGTAATACCCTGCCACAGCCATCAGATAAAAAGCGCATTGCAAAACAGCCAAAAGCCCAAATTCGGGATCTCTCGCCATAACAACGCTGCAGACGAGCGCAGTGACGAGGAACAAAGGCACTAGCCAACGAAGGACTCGGTGGGAAAAGAAACAGAATGCAAGCAACCCTTGCAAGGGATTCAGATAGTCGAGGTTCCTGAATAGAGTTTGATAATTGCCTGCGCCTATGCGCACACGGCGTGCAAACTGAGCAGCATAATTTGGGGTAATCTCCTCGACCGCAATAACCTCCGGGTCGTAAACGACTCGGAATCCCTTGAATCGAATTTCGAGCGGTATTTGGAAATCCTCGACAATCGATTGCTTCGTCGGTCGAAAGAGTGATCGCCTTATTGCTAGCGCAGCTCCATTTCCTCCAAGCGAGCAGTTGAGCCTGCTTTCGAGAATTTTCATTGCTGATTCATACCGCCAGTAAACGGACTCGGCGGCCGGATCAGTGCCCGGACCGACAGTCCGGATCTCCTCGCCACTGACAGAGCCCACCTGTGGATCGCTGAAGTGGCGCACAAAGTTTCGAATGCAGTTCGGCGCAAGCATTGTGTTAGCGTCTGTAAACACCAGAATCTCGGCCGAAGTTCGCTGTGCGAGATCGCACAAGACAGCAAGCTTTCCGCGCCGCGTAATGAACTCGACTACATTAACGCGATTGCAGGCGATGTGAGCTAAGAGCTCGTGCGTCGAATCGGTCGGTGCGTCCAGTCCGAAGAACATCTCCAATCGGTCAACTGGATAATCAATTTCGAAACAGTTCTTTACTTTGGCTTGAATAACCGACTCTTCGTTGTACGCAGAGATCAGAAGAGCGACACGCGGAAGTTCACGCATAACTGGTTCACAACGCCGGTTACTTCTTCCAAGTAAATACAACAGATCTGACTTGGCTTGAGAAAGCGTGGACACGATGAAAAGCAGCAATGGATAACCGGCATAGTGATACACTACGCCTCCCATGCAGCTCCAAAATAAAATGTCTAGACTGTAATGCGCCACAACGAGGTCTACACCATCTTAGGTAAGCTGGAATTCGCGTTATATTCTGGTATCCAGTCTGTTGTTGCCAGTTCCACGCTGGCACGAGCTCTCTGCTGAAGTCCCACTGCAATGGCGATCAAGTAATAAAGGTAGTACTCGTACGTCAAGTGGGCGAAGATAGCCCCGAAACTGAACGATAGGACGCTGACCAATGTTGCACGTGCCATCAGATCGAGTTCCGCATCTTTTGCAGCAATCGTTCTGATTATCTTGGTCAAATTGCGCAATGTAGTAATGATCAGTCCTATGAAGAGCAGCAGCGCCGGGACGCCGGCTTCGGAACATATCTCGGCATAAGTATTATGTGTGCTCCGCCAAGCAGTGGATTGACCCACGTCGATACCACTGGCAATTCCGAAGTTTCCGATCCCCAAGCCGAAGATCGGGTGCTCTAGAGTGTATTCAACAGCTTGCTTCAATGCGACCAGGCGATCCTCTGTGGATTCTCTCGCCGATGCGGCTGTCATGTTCGCTTGCAACTCCGAGCTGTTCCACAGAGTTCCGACACGTTCCCAGAAAACGGTTGGAGCCAGGCTAACGGAAACCATCAGTGCCAGGACGGTTGCAACACCTACCATTTTCCCTCGAGCACTGCCACGCAAGACGAGCAGAAATGATAAGGCTATAGAAACCAGAACGTTTAAGATGCCTCCGCGAGAAGCCGTGAGCACCAGCATCCACATCAGTGAGCATACTGTTGCGATCAATAATGTCGTTCTTAAAAAAGACTTCCGCAAAACGAACAATGCGGCCATATAAGGAATCGTAGAAGCAGCAGCAATGCCCAGAAAATTCCAACCGAGAATCCCGAGACTTACACCAAGCATTCGGTCACCGACCCACATCACCTTCGAAGACTCCACGATGGAGTATGCAGTTACCAGCAGCTCACTAAGAATAATTGCCCAAAGAAGCTTCTGAATCCGATCGGCAGTTACCAGCACTTGCGTTAGCAGAAAGAATATGAAAAATGTCTTCAGCCAGGGATGCACGAGTTGATGAAGGCTTCCGCCTTTCCAATAAGCGAAGGGGACGCCTACGAAAAACCAAATCGTGAGCAGGCTGACTATTTGGAGTTGTGGACTCCAGGAGATGCGGGTGCCGCCCGACCCAAGAGCTAGGAAATAAGCTAAGCCGGCGCACAAACCAAGAGCGAATGTCAAATGCAGCTCACCGAGTGACGGCAGAATATCTTCTGGTCGCGCGTAGATTGCAAACGTAAACAGCCAAACAAAGACGAACGTCCATTCGCAGGCCGGCTCTCCGAAGCTTGCACCAGCCAGATCCGGGACCGGAATGGCTTCGTTTGCTCCGATTACATTCGAGGTACTCATAGACTCGCGTACACTGAGTGTGTTTGGTCCTGCTGAATCGTCATACCTGTTAGTGTGGACGATGTTACTCGCAAGAGCGTCTGTTCGAGTCTATCTACGGCCGCAATCCATCCATATCCGGCGACTACTTGGTCGCGGGCTGTTTGTTCAATAGAAGTTCGAAGGGTAATGTTGTCCAACAGTTCGAGAACTTTTCGGGAGAACTGTTCAGGCTCTTCGGCAATGCAAAGCTCATTACCGTCCCGAAATGGAAGGCCCTCGGCACCGAGAGGAGTCGAGACAACTGGTTTTCCCATCGCCATGGCCTCAGGAATCTTGATTCGGGTTCCTCCCCCAACCCGCAATGGAACGACCACCACCTCGGCCTGGGCAAGATGCGGACGAATGTCTGGAACCCATCCAGTAATCTGTACTGAAGAATCTCCTGAAACCACCCTCTGAAGTTTTGAGGAGGGATTCCGGCCGACGACATTAAGGGTCACTCCCGGCATCTGCTTTCGAATGAGTGGGTAAATATCCCTGCAAAACCATAGAATTCCGTCTTCGTTCGGCTCCCAATCCATGGACCCTACGAAGACCAGCCGTTTGGGAATCGCCGCTTCTTCACGTGGTCGGAAAAAATCAGTGTCGACGGCGGTAGGAACGGTGGAAACATTTTGCACTGCAAAGTTCCGCTGCAAAGTGCGCTGATCATCGTCCGAGACTGCGATCACATGATCAAAGGATCTACAGACTTCAGACTCGATGGCGTGCGTTTTCTTCCATTCCCTGCCGAGCACCAATCTACGTAGGGGTTGCTCCTCCCTCTCCCACTTGCGTTTTCGGAGCAAGAATTCGACGTTGTGTTCAAACACTACCTTTGGCCTGAACTCAAGTGGCTGCAGTGGCACAGCTGTATGTAAGAAATCACAGAAGACCAGATCGAACCGAGTGCTCGCGAGCAACTTTTCGACCGCGCGCCGAAATCGCGGAAGATTGCACTTTGCCAGGAAATACGGCATCGAGCTGAATTGATTGCCTAGAAGTTCTGCATAGAAAGTCAACGAATATTTCTTCGGTTCCCGCCAGAATACCGGTGTGTACGTTGCGAATGTCGCCTCCATCTGAGCGATTCCTGCAGCGTCAGAAACAGGATCCGCAAAAGAGACAGCATGAATTTCAGCACGTGTGGCCAAACGCGAAAAAATGTTCAGCGACCGTATCTTTCCACCTGTATCGGCAGGAAAGAGAGGCCGCGGCACCGCCAGCAGGATTTTCATGTGATAAGAGCTGTGGGATGGTTCTATTTTCGGACTATGACGTTTCTGTAAGTTTCCGAATTAGGCGGCAACCATCGCGCTCTCACTCCGATTCATCCCAGGATGGAATGCCGACTGATCGCGATCCAGGAAAATTCGATTCCAGAGTTCAAAATTTAGAAGCCGCCAGCAGCGCTCTGTTGCATCGGAAAATCCTTGCCGATGGGCATTGAGCAATGTTTCGACATATCCAGGGCGGAATAGTCGGCGCTCCGCCATGCGTCCGTCGGTCAGAACGGAGGTGAGTTTGTCGAATAATTGATAGCGTAACCAGGGCCGAATTGGCGTGGGAAATCCGCGTTTGTTACGGCGAATTATTTCCTTCGGCAGACGTCGAGCCATCGTGCGGCGAAGCAAGTATTTTCCGGATAATCCTCGCACCTTCTGATTCGCGGGCAATTGAGCAACCCACTCGACCAACTTGTGATCCAGGAATGGTACCCGGCTCTCAATGGATGCGGCCATGCTCATCTGGTCTTGCTTCATGAGCAACTCCACCAAATATGTCTTGATATCGAGATAGAGAAGCTGGTTCAGTAAATCACCATTGCCTGCCTTCGAGGGCGAGTAGCGCATCGAGTTTTTGTAAGGATTGATCTCGCGTAGTTCTCCATCGACCTCATCACTAAATAATTCGCGCTGTTGATCTCCCGAAAAGACCGAATAAAAGTTGTCGAAATGGATCTTTTCGAAACTGTCGCGATAGTACACAAACGAATGGCGCAGCTTGCGTCGGATCCAATCGGGAACGAATCGTGATTCAGGCAGTTTCTGTGCAAGATCCTGGGCAAAGTTAGGAAAGAGGTTTTTGTAGACAGGCGCCGCGCGCATGTTCCAGAGAGTCGCCCGGTATTTCAAATAACCAGCAAAGACCTCATCTGCTCCTTCACCAGTGAGCACCACCTTTACCTTCTGATTAGCCAAACGAGCTACGTAGTACAGCGCCACGCTCGAGGGCCAGACCAGCGGTTCATCTTCATGCCAAATTAGCTGAGGCAGACTCTCAATAAAATCATTCGGACCGAGAACGACCTCGTTATGGACAGCTCCGATATGGCTGGCGACCTGACGCGCAAAGGGAAGTTCGCTGAAGCTATCTTCCTTATAGCCTACTGCGAACGTTTGGATGGCGTCCTTGCGAAGATCCGCAACTACGGCGGCGATAGCGCTTGAGTCTAGCCCGCCACTCAGAAACACACCGAGAGGGACGTCGCTCATTAGGTGCATTCGGATCGTCTCAGTGAAAAGACTGTCAAACTGGTTAACGTAGTCTGCTTCGGCGACACTCGATTCCGAGCGCGAGATGTCCAGGTCCCAATACTGAGTTACGTGAGGGCTCTTCTCTTCTGCGTTCAAATCTATCGACAAGCGATGTCCAGGCAAGAGCTTATATATGTCTTTAAAGAGTGTTTCCGCCGAGGAGAGATAACCAAAGGCAAAGAATTCCGGGAGTGCGCGTCGATTCACTTCATGTCGAAGACCAGGCACCTCGAGCAGCGCTTTGATTTCTGAGGCAAATACGAAATCGCCCGCCGTCGTCGCATAATAGAAAGGTTTTATCCCGAGCCGATCCCGGGCGCAGAAGAGCTTTCGTCGCACGCGATCCCAAATTGCGAATGCAAACATCCCCTGCAAATGATGAACGCAGTCTTCTCCATATTCCTCGTATAAATGAAGGATGGTTTCCGTATCGCTGTTCGTCACATATCGATGACCGCGCGTTTCAAGAATGGGACGAAGCTTGGGATGGTTGTAGATCTCTCCATTGAAGACAATCCATACACTCTGGTCCTCGTTGCTCATCGGCTGGTGACCGCCAGAAGGATCAACAATACTAAGTCGGCGGAATCCGAATGCAACCGGAGGCAATATCAATAATCCGCTGTCATCGGGTCCACGGTGACGCAAGGATCTGGACATGGCCTCGACGTGGGGCGCCGACAACACTCCATTTCTAATCGCAAGGATTCCGCAGATACCACACATAGTTTGTTCGATTGAATGAGAACTTATGCTTTTCTATGCAGTGTCAGGTGTCTTACTCTGTGCGAATCAGAACGCCCACATCACTTTACGCAAACAAAGGTCGTGCAATCGACGAAGAGGAGAACCAACTGGCGCAGGAGACTGAACTGCCTGGCTCCTCTTATAAGAAGTCGTTTCCAGGAAGAAGCCATGGCATCGATATTAGCCAGTGACACCCGATCCACGATTTGTCTGAATCCAAGATCGCGAAACACTCGCCTCAACAATGGATACGTGAACTGGTGGAAGTCGATTCCCAGGTTCATGATGTCCGCTCCTTGCCGTGCAATGCGCAAGCGGTAGCGCCATCGATCCGGAAGCCAGCCGTAAAACGGAAAATCGAATTCTCCCGAACTGAAACTGAACTTGTTTGTGGATTCAAAGAAGAGCACACCGCCCGGCTTTAAGGCCGCATAACTCTTTCTCATCGCTTCCTTCCAATTCTCTATATGCTCAAAGACTGACGAAGCGATAATAATGTCGTATTGGGCTAAGCCGAGGTCGTATGTTTCAATATTCCCAACTTCGACGTCAGGCTCGATTCCATATCTTCTCCCGAACGCGCGGGTGTACTCCACCAGCTGGGGACTGATCTCCAGCCCTTTGCAGGAGAGGCCTTGCGCCTTGCACATGATCGGAAACCATCCAGTACCGATCCCAATTTCAAGCAGCTTCGTACTCCGGTCAACCATCTTGAACTGGCCTATGCGCCTGATGTAGGCCTCGAACGTAGCGCGGTGATCTTCGAGCGTGAGGTGGCGCTTGTTATCGATATAGCGAGTAACGTCGCTCAATTCCTCATGGTGAATCTGCATTGTCCAACCTCTTTTGTCTAGACTCTCAGTGGTTTTGTGCGTCTAGCGCATGTAGTAGCGACCGCGGCGTAAGTCGGGGATGTGTCTATACGAGGGCTGCCGAAAGCTCGCTTGAGTGAGAAAGATGAGATGTATTCTCTTGCGAAACCCAGTTGAATTGCGGGACAACATCTGTGGCTTTGAAGAGTAGTTCACCATCAATTTCTAAATGGCTGCCATCGCACAACGCAAATTGCTGCAGCCGGTTTGCATTGCCAATCGAGTAGTACAAAAATCGGGCGTCGCTAACCAAGCCTCCAAGTTGCCAGCTTCCGGCAGCATCGGCGAAGACCATATGTTGCGTCGACCCAGCAGCCGTTGAATATGTATAGGCCCGAACTGATACTCCTGTCTGTTCCCCTTCAAACGGCTGCAATGTCCCGTTAAACCCGGTAGGTTCTTCTAATGGGATCAGTAAAGTCGCAAAGCTTGCGGGCAACTGCGTTTGAGAGCTAATTCGAAAAATTGGGCATCGTTCTCTATTGCCATACGTTGGTGAATGCCAACCTTGCAAAAGCCTGGCTGCATAATGCGAGCTGCCCGTAGAGAGTAGAGCCAGCGCCTCCCGTTGTTCAGCGCTGACGAAGATCGCACCTCCTGAGATTGAGGATAGAGAACCAGGTGCTAGGTGCCAGGAAAGGTCGAGCTTGTGGAAAGCTGCGCCCCTGAGGACATCGTGAACGAGCCAAAAGTGAGACTTTAGATAGAAGATGTATCTTTGATGCCGAACTGGATCTTTGAGGCGGGCATACCCATCATGTGAACCTATGAAGAAATCAAAGACAGGGTTGGTGAGCCATCTCTCTACCGTAACCTTCGGCAAATATCGCCACTTGAACGGCTCTCGCGGTTCTGCCTGGCTCATGCCGTCAATTTGCACGGTGTTGTGACTAGCAGTTCCGCGGAACAAATCTCGTTCAAATGTATCCGCATAAACAAACGTACCTGGGTCTATCAGCATGGGGTAGCCGTCCAGAGTGAGTTGGACGCTCAGTGCATCTCCATGTCCATGTCCAGCTAATCCTGTTCCTTGAGGACCTGCGTCGATTACGAACTGGTGTCGAGCAGGTCCGGAATGGCACATCGCGTAAACTCCAGCTGACCGTAGCGCGAATGACTTAAACGTGGATTTGTTGCTATCTACTTCATCGAATCGCCTAACCGAATGGGACCCCAGCAGCCAAATTGTTTCTTCTCTGATATCACCAACCAGACTCTTGAAGTCAGAGCGATTGAAAAGTACTGCTCCGGTTGCCAGAGGATCGAGCAGATGCTCACTCCTGTTACGTCGCGGATCGAAGACTCTGCCGCCATCGTCGTCACCAAATCGAGGCACGGGTCCCGCACTTCCGAAGGAATGCAAGACGTCAAGCATCTTTTCGATTGTTCTGTCGAGATGGACTGGAACGGTAATTCCGTTCAATCCAGCCAGTATTCGTGCATGTATGAAGAAATCGACCGCATAGGTGTGGTAGTACGTAGACTGTTCAAAGTGCGCGCCGTCGGGTCGCACCTGGCGCTGCGCTTCCTTCAAAACCGTTGTCCAACCAAGTGCTTTCCAGCGTGCTGCCGATTGGCACCCGTGAAGCAAAGTTCCAATAAAGAACAGTCCGACACCCTCGCCGAGCAAATGTGTATTTGGTGAGAAGTAGGTTGAAAGAAATCGTTCAATATGACGCGCGTTCAATATCAGCGAATGTCGAAGATCTTTCGAAAATCGGCTTGGGAGATTCGAACAGCCGTCGAGCAAATACCAAACCCAGAGCCAGGACAGGCTTCGGAAAGCAACTTCTAAACTGCTAGCCCAATTAATTCCCACACAGTACGGATTTTGCCCCTTCCAGTCATACCACTGCTGAAACAGCTCCTTTGAGTAACGCTCTTCTCCAGTCAAGCGGTACGCTTTGGCAAGCGTGACCAGATGCTGATGCCGACTTAGTTCCCAGATGATTTTTGCGTCGCCGACCTGCGCAAAATCGAGGTAGCGGATTTGGAACCATGGGAGGCGAGGGGCGCACTTACCATGTACCGCATCGGAATGCCAATCTATTTCCTGGCCATAGTCAATTCCCTTGTAGCCAAGAAGATCGAACCGATGCCGGCAGATTTGCTCGGCCTGATCGATAATCTGCTCCACAACTTCAGGAACGCGCTTGCCGAGCACATCCGCAATCCGCGGCACTTCGTCACGCTTAAAGAAGAAGGAATCGGAAAAGTGTGGCAATGGCCATGAATCTTCTTTGAGAAGAGGAAGGCCCAATCGACACAGGGCAAGATCCCAACGCTTTGTAAACTCCTGAGCTGTACGTACGCGCAATTCGTCCAAACTCATGCCTGCCAATCGCCGGCAGCGTTCGTACAAATAATTGCTAGTCCGCATGGGCGAGGTTGCTCCGGGCAAACCGTTCAGTGCTGGCTGAATCTGCCAGCAACCAGTCAGCTGTTCGTGCGATATTGTCTTCTGCACCTTCAAAACGGGTCTGCTGCTTGATTTGTTTGTAGTGTGAGACGACGTGAATGAGTTTCCGGCAGAGATCCTCTGCGTCACCGTCGCGAAAAGTTACGACAGCATCAGGGCGATGTTCATTGTCACTGGCTATGACAGGAATTCCGAGCGCTAACGCCTCTAGCACTGAGGCAGAAACGCCATCGCACATAGGAGTACGAATTACTGCAAAGCTTCGGCTTAATAAGGTCAAGAACTCGTCGTGTGTCAGGTTCCCCAGCAGGAGTAAGCTCTGGCGCTCGCCTTCTGGCCAATCGTTCACGAATCGAACTGCAGCCGCCATTTCCTTACACGGAAATCCAAGCCAAACGAATCCTGCTCTCGGATAAAGTTTTCGGAACTGTTGCATGCCTTCGCGTAGCACTGGCAGTTGGTACTCGGGACGAAATGAGACATAGCAGAAGAAAGCCATTTCGCGCTGTTTTAGAAAAGTCTCGATTTCGGCGGAGAGAACCACTGGCCGGAAGTCCAGGTGCTGCGCCGAGAAGCCAGGAATGGCGGACACCCGAGCGGAGTCGATTCCATATCGCTCAATCGCAGATTTGACCGGCGTGCTGTTGCAGGAGATTTGGCCAGCCAATCGAAACAGCAGCTGAAAAGCCCAACGTGCTACAGAGGCCTCTGCCCGAGGAAAGTATTTCTGCTGATATCCGCCGCGCCAGCTCAAGGCCACAGGACATCGTGTGAGCCGGCCAATGATCGCAGCGGCGAGCGCCAGCAGGTATCCCGTTGTATCTTGGCCGTTCACGTGCACTTGAAAGTGATAACCGCTGAGTGCAAACCGGATCACCTTACATAAGTAGTCGAGACCGTTCTGAACGTCGATGTAGTCCGGGCTTTTCCTGCGATGGTTCTCGCTAAGATTGAGCACGTCGCAGGTAATTCCGCGCCGACGAATTTCTTCGACAAGTAATTTGGTCTGTATCGACCAGCCACAAAGCGGCGGTGGATAATTCCCGATTTGGAGAATCTTCACGAGCGAGCTCATTCGCGAAAGCCGTTACACTTCATTTCCTGTGTTTTTCCGTCATTCCAAAGGAATTCCGGGTTCTGACAAGCCAAGAGAACTTTTGCGCATAACATCCGCTCTAACAGACAACGTTACGAAAGTATCGAATCGGCATTGAGCTTCGCTACCGGCGGACATTGTCCTGAATTGGTTCTTTTCGGTCCGCCGTAATCTGCAATCGCGAACCCGCTGAGCCTACCATTTTGGTCATTAGCAAGCCCCTCATACCCCTGTTCGGATCACGTGGAGCCACAAGGGTAACAACCGAACCCGCTAAGGAGGATCGTCGCGTGAACCATCCACTTGTTCTCGTCCGCAAACTCTTTCCTTTCGTTGCCCTAATGGCGATCGTGATCTCAGGGTGTGGAACCACAGGCGTGGCTCCCGCTCCTTCTGCGACAAGCCAGCTTAGCCTCAGCTCTACGACTCTCGACTTCGGAAGCGTGGTCACTGGAACTACATCCAGCAAGAGTGTCACGGCGACCGCAAATGGAACCGCCAGCGTAACGATCACCCAGCTAAACATTACGGGTTCAGCTTTCGGTGTCTCGGCGCCTTCACTCCCGCTGACCGTGGCGCCAGGACAAAGCACGACGATCAGCGTAATGGCGAATCCTCAGACTGCCGGCACTAGCTCTGGGAATTTGGCTATCGTCAGCAACGCAACGAATTCTCCGAACTCAATATCGCTGACTGCAGTGGGTGCGGCTCCACCTGCGGCTTCTCTCTCTGCCTCTCCGGCTTCGCTGAGTTTCGGCAGCGTGGTTGTAAATAATTCATCGACGAAGCAAGTCGCAATCAGCAATAGCGGCAATGCGAACCTAACGATTTCATCGGTCACGACATCAGGTGCTGGTTTCAGCGGAAGCGGCATCACTGTTCCACTGACACTTACTCCCGGACAAAGCGCTACCTACACAGCAAAATTTGCGCCCACTTCGACAGGCAGTGTCTCTGGACAGATCTCATTCGTGAGCAACGCTTCGAACAACCCGAGTCTTGTTTCTCTGACCGGTACAGGCGCAGCCGCCCCCGTGGTTCAACTCACCGCTAATCCGACCACTGCCAATTTCGGCAATGTCACCGTGGGAAGCAGCGGCACCCAATCGATCGTGGTGAGTAATACCGGCAATGCAAACGTGGCTATTTCGTCGATTACGACATCCGGCGCCGGCTTCAGCGGAACCGGCATCGCTGTTCCACTAACGCTTACGCCCGGTCAAAGCGCCACCTACACTGCACAATTTGCTCCAACTTCGGCGGGCAGCGCCTCCGGACAAATCTCATTCGTGAGCAACGCTTCCAATAGCCCGACTCTCGTTTCCCTAACCGGTACTGGCGCAGCGGCTCCGGCAGGTCTACTCACCCCCAACCCAACCAGTGCCAGCTTCGGCAGTGTCAACGTAGGAAGCAGCGCCACGCAATCAATAGCAATCAGCAACACCGGCAATGCGAATCTGACCATTTCTCAGATCACGACTTCCGGCGCGGGCTTCAGCGGAAGCGGCGTCACTGTCCCGCTCACGCTTACGCCTGGCCAAAGCACGAGCTACCTCGCGAAGTTTTCACCGACCTCTGCTGGCGCTGCTTCTGGACAGATTTTGATTCTGAGTGATGCTTCCAACAATTCGGTAACAGTTCCACTCGCCGGTACCGGAGTCACCGCGCCCGTCCTGCAATTGACGGCTACCCCCAGCTCGCTCTCTTTCGGTAACGTTGTGGTTGGAAGTACGAGCAGCCTTTCCGGCACGCTTGCTGCGTCCGGCGGAACTGTAACGGTCTCTTCCGCGTCGCTCACCGGGAGCAGCACCTACACGCTGAATGGGCTCACGCTGCCAGTGACACTTGCGGCAGGACAGAGCACCTCATTCTCTGTGGTGTTTGCGCCAACGGCTAGTGCGAGCGCAACCGGCAGCGTCAGTTTCGTCAGTAACGCTTCGAACAGTCCCGCTGTCTCGCTCAGCGGAACGGGAGTAACTAGCTCCTCTACTCCGCTCTGCGGCAAGCAGAATGACGGGCTAGTGCATATTCCTACGAACTGGGCGACGTTTGTACCGCCGGCCAAGGGCCAGAGCTATACCGATCCTGCCTTCGGCTGTGCCGTGAAACGCTTGACCGACAGCAGCATCGACGAAACCGACAGCAATGGAGCTCATCTCGGACTCACCCACGGCTATTCCACCTACACTCCGCTTAACAGCACCGACACCTTGGTCTTCATCTGGGGTAGCGACGGTACCTTGAGGATCCGCGATACAACTGGCAACGTAGCGGTCTCGGCCGCCAACATGCCGGGCATGAACAACGGCCACCCGCTGTGGGACGCAAGCAATGGCAACGTCTTCTACTACACCAGCGGTAACACCCTCTACAAGGGAACGGTGGGCGGCAGTTCGGTAGTCTCGACAGTGGTGCACACCTTTACCGAGTACAGCGCTGGCATTAACTCCCCCGATAACGCCGATCTTTCTAAAGACGGAGATCACATCCTGCTGGTGGGGCAGAACGCGAACAACACCATGGATGTCTTTGTCTGGTCGCTGAGCCTGCAAAGCAAAACCTCCAAGTACACCACTTCCTGCACTATCTCCGGCAGCGTCACCGGCACCAACCAGCCGGGCTGTGTACATGGGCTGCTGCTTGCCGCCAACAATCTGCCGGTCATCGGTTTTGGCGCCGAGGGCAGCGGAGCCGAACAGGGCGATCGTCTGTGGAACGGCTCCTCGCTGATTCATTTGCAGGACTTCACCAACCATATCGATGTAGGTTCTGATCTGAACGGCAACCCGGTCTATCTGGAGAGCGGCAATTCCACTACCCTGGCCGGCATCACCAACCCGTGTCCCAGCGGCTGGGGACTTGATGTACGCCAGATGAACAACACCTCGTCCGCCATATGCCTGCTCGATAATCAGCCAGCCTGGCATATCAGTTATCGTGGCAGCGCCTCGCAGCCCTGGTCGGTGATCTCTTTCTTCCAAGGCAACACACCGGGACCGGAATTTTTCACCAACGACGGCAATTACCAAGCGCCTTCTTCCAGCAACTGGGCGCTATACGAGGACGAGCTCATTCTGGCGCGCATCGATGCCAACAACAGCAGCACGAAAATCTATCGTCTGGCTCATGCCCGTACTCGCGCCATGGAGGACTTCGGAGCCCAGCCTCATGCCGCCATTAGTCGCGATGGCAAATACGTCATCTTCGACAGCAACATGGCTCATCCCAACGGCTGTAGCGGAAACTGGCACGTCTCCACCGCTTGCACCGATGTATTCATGATCAACGTGCAATAGGAAATCGGGCTTTCAGCTACGCGGCAGCTTGAGCACGCTCAGGCTGCCGTGCTGAGGCAGGCCGTGGCGCGAAAACCCAGAACTTATAGCCGAGGAAGTTCAACGCGAACGAAAATCCCGTACCCACCAGCGCCGCAACTGAAGGCCAGTAGCCCTGTGTTTTCCAAACTCGAGGCACAAATGTGGCCACATACCATGAGCTACTTACATTCAGGACCGCGCCAACAAGGCTGACAAAGAGAAATTGTCCGCCTTCGAGCACCTGCCTTTTATCGGCGGAACGCGGAAAAGTCCAGGTCCGATTCATTAAGTAGCTGTTAATCACGGCGGCCGTGAAGGCGATAGCCTTGAAGACGGCATACAGCAGCCCCTCTCGGCCTCTCTTGCTGATAATAATCAGCGCATTAAGAACAGCCAGATCCACCGCGGTATTGATAGTACCGACGATTAAGAATCGCAAGAACTGCTTAATAGGAAATCTGGTCATAACGCGAGTGGATCTTCCACGCCTGCTATACAGCCGTAAGAGTTTGGCGCGAGAGTTTCACGGATTGCCTGGAAATTCCATTCTGGAACTACTCTCATTCTGAGAAATGCTCACAAGCGAGGCGCGTTGTCGAGATAACCTGCTCGCCGCGCTTGATCGGCACCGGGCTGCTGCCCGGCTTGATCTGAAAAGCGTTCGTCCGCTTCGAACGATTGGCCGTAGGTCACCTGATAAACACGATATACATCATTTTCGAACAGGCACTGGAATGTTCTGTCCTGAATCCTTATACCCGAGCTCGTACACTTCCCCTGTAAAGGTAGAGCAGCAGGAAGCACTCCGCGATCTGAATAAATCACATATCGAGGATGTCTTTCGTGAAAGAATCCCGTCAGCTCCGATATTGGATGCGAGGAGGCCAGGAATACGCGACTGCTAGCGCGGAATGGCACCCCAACAGCTGCCGCTATGATATTGGATTCCACGTTGTAGTCGTCGATGACCAAAGCATCATCCACCGTGATTCTTGGCCTCAAGTACTGCCGAAGCTCCTCGATACGATTGGGAAACCGAAGTCGCGGAGATATCGCGCTGAATTTATCGCTCAAGCGATTTGGCAGCTCGCTTACTGCAAGAATTGCGCCTAAGTTGAGGAGCAACAGGACTGTTATCGCTGCCCGAAATTGAGTCTGCATGGACCGGCGCATAAACCTCGCAAATTGGCAGAATCCGTAGCCCGAAGGAATTGCGATGAGTGTTCCTAATGTGATCGTGTAACGAGCCATGGAATTCACGCCGCCAGTAGTACTTTGAATCGCGAATACGGTCCCCATAGTCAGCAGAATCAATCCGAATTCTCGGCTTCGGCGTAAGCGCATCCCCGACACCAATCCGTAGATGCTTGCAATGACCGCGATGGGGCAAAGTGTAAGCAGAATCACCCCCGCTGGCTGCACCAATCGATACAGAGCGGACCTGTGTTCGATTGCAGTTTGCTGGGCGACCCAGGCGTAGTTCATCGTGACCCCGTAAAGAGGCTTCGCAAACATCTTCCACTGGTAGGCCATCCAGAACAATGGCCACAAGGCAGCAATCGCTCCGAACGACAGGACTTCACGGACGTGCTTCCCGTGCCCCAGATTTGCGTTCTCGGATGGCATAAGTAACAGGACTAGAAACACTGCAAAAATGCAGATCCAAGCCTCGTAGCGTATGCCAGCGCCAATTGCCAACGCAATCGCCGCCACAATCAGAAAAGCAAGTGAATGCAATTGCCGATACCAAAAAAACGCAAGTAAGCCACAGAGTAGGAAAAAGAGGTATGGAGCCTCCGAAGATGAGGTTGTACTGTACCCGATGTGCAGCGCATAGAACGTGAATACAAGAAGAGATAAAAGCGCTGCCCGCTTGCCATAAATCTCTTTCACTAGAAGCCAGAAAACCGCTAACGTGCTGACTCCCAAAACCAGGCTTAATGCACGCGACCCAAAGCTGACGTCACGAACTAATAAAGACATACCTCCCATAAGCCAAAAATGCACAGGAAGCCACGGCTCAAAATTGAGTCGGAAAGCAGGGTGCTGCAACCATCCTGCAGTCATTGCCGCACGCGCAAGAGCATCGCCACCATTGTTCTCCGCCACCACGAAAAATCCGAGACGGAGCGCCGCTCCGATCAGCAAAATCCACCAGACTTGAGGCGGCACGTGGCGCACTCGCTCTGGCATTCTTAAGCGTGAGGACATCTTGAATGACGCGATCTTGTCAGAGGATTCGAAAATTGCTTTAGATAAAGATGGGATCGGAAGAGCAAAATGAAGTGTTGCGAGCCGCGGCACCTGTACAATTCTGATCCCGAAAACTATGCGCGTTCGCGAAAACTTGAAACCGCCACTCGGATCAGTATAAGTGTGTCACAAATGATCCTTTTCCTTGTTGCGGTTCTGACGCTGCTCCTAACAAATTCCGGCTGTAACCGAAGTGCTCGATCTGATTCCCATGCTGGGAAGACGGGCAATTCTGTGACCGAAGCTCCATCACGACTAATCTGCGGCAAGCAGAATGACGGGCTAGTGCATATTCCTACGAACTGGGCGACGTTTGTACCGCCGGCCAAGGGCCAGAGCTATACCGATCCTGCCTTCGGCTGTGCCGTGAAACGCTTGACCGACAGCAGCATCGACGAAACCGACAGCAATGGAGCTCATCTCGGACTCACCCACGGCTATTCCACCTACACTCCGCTTAACAGCACCGACACCTTGGTCTTCATCTGGGGTAGCGACGGTACCTTGAGGATCCGCGATACAACTGGCAACGTAGCGGTCTCGGCCGCCAACATGCCGGGCATGAACAACGGCCACCCGCTGTGGGACGCAAGCAATGGCAACGTCTTCTACTACACCAGCGGTAACACCCTCTACAAGGGAACGGTGGGCGGCAGTTCGGTAGTCTCGACAGTGGTGCACACCTTTACCGAGTACAGCGCTGGCATTAACTCCCCCGATAACGCCGATCTTTCTAAAGACGGAGATCACATCCTGCTGGTGGGGCAGAACGCGAACAACACCATGGATGTCTTTGTCTGGTCGCTGAGCCTGCAAAGCAAAACCTCCAAGTACACCACTTCCTGCACTATCTCCGGCAGCGTCACCGGCACCAACCAGCCGGGCTGTGTACATGGGCTGCTGCTTGCCGCCAACAATCTGCCGGTCATCGGTTTTGGCGCCGAGGGCAGCGGAGCCGAACAGGGCGATCGTCTGTGGAACGGCTCCTCGCTGATTCATTTGCAGGACTTCACCAACCATATCGATGTAGGTTCTGATCTGAACGGCAACCCGGTCTATCTGGAGAGCGGCAATTCCACTACCCTGGCCGGCATCACCAACCCGTGTCCCAGCGGCTGGGGACTTGATGTACGCCAGATGAACAACACCTCGTCCGCCATATGCCTGCTCGATAATCAGCCAGCCTGGCATATCAGTTATCGTGGCAGCGCCTCGCAGCCCTGGTCGGTGATCTCTTTCTTCCAAGGCAACACACCGGGACCGGAATTTTTCACCAACGACGGCAATTACCAAGCGCCTTCTTCCAGCAACTGGGCGCTATACGAGGACGAGCTCATTCTGGCGCGCATCGATGCCAACAACAGCAGCACGAAAATCTATCGTCTGGCTCATGCCCGTACTCGCGCCATGGAGGACTTCGGAGCCCAGCCTCATGCCGCCATTAGTCGCGATGGCAAATACGTCATCTTCGACAGCAACATGGCTCATCCCAACGGCTGTAGCGGAAACTGGCACGTCTCCACCGCTTGCACCGATGTCTATCTTATTAAGATCCAGTAGATTGCAGCAGACTGTGTTCCGAAGGCGCATCCTGCACGACTTCCGACAATTCCGACTCAGCCAATACGGCTTTTAAAGGTAATACGCTGACAAAGAAGCTGGACAAAATCGCCTGAACACCCAGGCTAAGAAGAAGTATGTAGGGCATTAGAGATTGAAGTATTTGTTGCGTGGCTGCATAGTCAAGCGACCCAAGCTGGAGTGTTCTAGCTCTAATGAAAGATCCACCAACGCCCCAGAGAACAAGAGCTAAACCAAACAGCAAACCGACTTCTGGTGTCAGAAAGCGAAGTACGCTACTGAATCTCTTGTTGCGCGGCAACAGCCCTTCAGAAATAGCAAATATATTTGTAAACACGGCAAACCCAATTGCCTGCACAGCGAGAAGCAACGCGAGAGGCGCGCAAAGGACAGAGCCATGGTCTAACAATACGTTCCCGAAATGATGTGGTCCTGAGAGCGCGAGAGTCGCAGCCAGTACACCTATTACCATGAGCAGCATTCCCGGATAAAAGAAAAGCCAGCGTGGACTGTACGAAAGCAGAAAATGAAGATGGCGCCAGCCGTCTCGCCATGTGCGGAGATGCGGCGGATGGCTCCTCCCATCCGGTGATAGAGTCGTCGGCACTTCTGTAATCCGCATGCCGAGCAGCGTAGCCCGCACTACCATTTCGCTTGCAAATTCCATTCCGCTCGTCCGGAGTCCCATTGTTTGCCAGGCAACTCGACTGAAGCCTCGCAGTCCGCAATGAAAATCCCCGCAAGGAGATTTGAAAAATAGGCGTCCGATTCGCGTGAGAACCGGGTTGCCAAGATATCGGTGTAGCGCCGGCATCGCACCGGGCTTTATTCCGCCTTTGAACCTGTTGCCCATCACCAGATCGAAACCAGCGCGCAACTGCTGGAGAAAAACCGGCAAATCCCCAAAATCATAACTGTCATCGGCATCTCCCATAATGACGTACTTGCCGCGCGCTGCGTCAATTCCTCCCGTCAGGGCTGCTCCGTAACCTCGGCTTTCGACATGGACCACACGAGCTCCGCACGATCGCGCCAGCTCAGGAGAACCATCCGTGCTTCCGTTATCAGCCACGACGACTTCTCCGTCGATTTGCGTCTCTCGAAATGCGCGCAGCGCCTTTTCGATACAAGTTCGTAGTGTCTCTGCCTCGTTCAGACAAGGCATCACTACTGAGACTTCGGGAGCAATGGGAACAGGCAGTTTCCCTGCTTCAGCAACGAGCAGCGGAGAGCTAATGGCGGTCATGATGTAATGATCCTTTCCCTGAGAGCGGAGGTCCGATAGGCTTCTCAACGCCTACACTCGATCGTGTCGGTGGATGGGTCTTCTTTCCCGTAAAGTCGCTTCTCAGAGTTCTTGCAGATCAATGAAGGGCGGTTTGCAATAGATTCGGCTGGCCCTGAATGTTATCTTTCGGAACCTTATAAACTTTGAAATCCGCATTCGAATAAGTCTCGATCAGCCTGCCTCGGTTCCGATTGAGGAATGTATGCCAAAGCGGTTCGTCGATAGGGGACTTGACGAGATAAGTCGCATGGATGCTTTCGATGTATTGCCAGAGCTGGCCATCGGTTCCCTCCGCGGGGTAAACCGATGTTAGCCGTTGTCCGAATAATCCCAGGGCTTTCGGTTTCCTGAATATAAAAACCGCCGTCGGTTCTGTGTTATTCCTCACATACTGGAAAAATGCCACGGTTTCTTTCTTCGCAATTCCGTCGGGGAAGGCTCCAAAGTCCATTCGTCTATATAGCACCGTGTAGGAGAGCGCAACGAGCAATATCACAATGGGAAATACAACCGCCTGTCTCACTGCAAAGCCTTTCCATGTGAATTCACGGAATCCGGTAAGCGCGTAAAGTACATACAGCGGCGCAATTGGAAGCAGATACCGCAGGCCTGCCGGATAAGGGAGAACCAGAATCAGAGATAAATGCAACGGCAGATACAGGTCCCAGACGGCTGGCCTGCGAAGCTTCCTCAGATAACCGATTGCCGCGAGCGATGAAAGAAGGAGAAAAACGATATAGCGAATCGGCTTATCAGTTTCACTTGCCCAAAAAAGTGAAAGCGCCCTCGTATATTCAACTGTGTTTTGCAAAATGATTTTTGGGTTGGTCCAGATTTTCGGCAACGTACTTACATAACTTGCATCGCTAGAGCCAAACGCATTCTGCACTAACCAGAGCACAACAAAGATGCCCGTGATGGTCACACCGAGTCGAGTGATTCGCCTGAAGCGAACCACTTCATAACCGAGCAAAGCCGGAATGAGCAGAATTCCCGTGGTGCGGGTTCCGTAGCAGAGATAAATCAGGACCGCCAATAAGACAGCACGGCTGATCCAGCCGCGCTCCAACTCCTTTTCGTAAGCGCGTTTAATGGCGAAGAAAGCTGTGAACAGGAACAAAGTAAACGGTACTTCAGATTGAATGCCATCTTTGATATACCAAAAGTTCGGATTAACTCCCACGATCGCGATTGCCGCAACGACGTAAGGAAATGGAAGCTCGTCGCGTATAAAGAAATAGAAGATCGCAAGAAACGCGATGAAGAGCACTACGTTTTCGACCTTCATTGCTGTGAGATTCAGGTCAAAGACTGCATAAATCGGAGAAAGAAGTAGTGGATAAACAGGGGGATAAGCCTTTGGACCCACGCCTGGATTTTGTGGATTAAACAGGTAATTCGATTTCATGTAACTTGAGTGATGAGCAATATCTGCCGCTTCCTGAATGTACAGCGCAAAATCATCACCCCAAGGCTGACCCGATCGTATAGTTAGCAAGTAAAACGTACCAATTATTAGGATAAGCAGGATTACGATTCCGAGCCGTCGATCTCGACGGTACGATTCGATGCTGCGTTCAAAATCCTTGAGGTCAGGATTACCGTTTAACGCTAGCTGTCCATCGATCATAAGATCTGAACCTCATCTACTCGCGGGAAGTGACATGCCGTGCCGCTAGAGGGCATCACTTCATGATGCAGCATATGCGGGCTCCCCGAAGAGCGCCGAGGGGGCCGACTCATGGACGGAAGCTTCCTGATTCACAGGGATCGAGACTCTGGACTGGGCTGGAGAGTGCAGGTCAATCACCATTTGCTCCGCCCTGAGAAGCGTCGAGACTACTTCTTCGTCGATAGATTTTGTGCCAATGACCACAACCTCGCTGCCGCGAACTACTTCTTCCAAATCTGTCGAGAGGAGCATCCCAATATGAGGAATCTCGTCCTCGATAAATTTTCTATTGGAGCCGACCAAACGGCCGAGTGAAACATCGCGATCCCAGATCTGTATTTGGCATCCTTCGCCCAGGAGGCGTTTGATTAGTTGTACGGAAGGGCTCTCACGCAGATCATCCGTTCCAGACTTGAAGCTCAAACCCAAAATACCAATCTTCTTGTGCCTGGTGGCAAGTACGGTATCGATAGCACGCTCAAGATGAGCCTGATTGCTTGGCATAATGGCCCGCAATAACGGCAGATCGAGGTCGAGTTGCTTGGCACGGTATGTGAGTGCTCGCAGATCCTTCGGTAAACATGAGCCGCCAAAAGCGAATCCTGGCGTCAGGTAGGCTGGGGAAATATTGAGCCGCGTGTCGGAAAGAAAGATCTTTGTCACTGCATCTACGTCGACCTTCATTTCCTTGCACGCCGATCCAATCTCATTCGCAAACGCTACCTTCAGTGCATGGAATGCGTTGCAGACGTATTTCACCATCTCGGCAACCGGGAGCGATGTTTCGCAGATTTGACCGGAGATTTCCTTGTACAGCTCGCGCAGAGGCGCAAGGTGAGCTGGATCATCGGCTCCCAAAACGGTAATCGCCGGATTCAAGAAGTCAGCCACGGCCGACCCTTCGCGGGTGAACTCTGGATTGGCGCAAACCGCAAAGTCAATCCCCACCCTTTTTCCGCTGGCGCCTTCGATGGCGGGGATGATCTTCGACTTTGCAGTACCGGGTAGCATCGTGCTACGAGGCACGACCCAGTGAAACTCTTCTTTCGTCCGCAGGGCTCTGCCAATCTGCTCGCAGCTATACTGCACGCTGCTTAAATCCAGGCAACCGTTGTGCAAACTCGGAGTGCCAACGCAAACGAACGAGATCTCCGATTCACGTACGGCCAGGCCCGCGTCGAGAGTTGCCCGTAAGCGGCCGGCTTTGGAAGCGTCTGCTATCAATTGATTGAGCCCGGGCTCCATGACCGGCGCCTTGCCCGATTGCAACATTTCCACTTTTTCCGGGCTAACATCCACGCCAATGACATTGTGCCCTACGCTCGCGAAACAACCTGCAGTGACGGCACCGACGTATCCAAGACCAAACACACTGATTGATTTCATAACGATTCCGATTCAGGCAGGCTGCCGCTTATGCAGACTTTGAGAGGGGCGCAGGCGAGCGACTTCCAGAGTTACTGCATTGTCCGAGCCGTCGTAGAGCTGTTTCGTCTGACTGATAAGCCGCTCGAAGCTGAAGTCTCTTCGCACCCGCTCTTGCGCAACGGAGCCGAGTTTGGCGGCGCATTCCGGATTTCGCAGCAATCGCGAGATGGCTCTTGCCAGCGCTTCCGCATTATTGGGCGGAACGAGCACGCCGTTAACTCCGTCCTGGACGACTTCGGTGATTCCCCCCACGCGAGTTGCCACAATCGGCAGGCCAGCCGCCATTGTCTCGAGAACTGAGTTGGGAAGCGCCTCTGATTCCGAAGCAAGAACTGAGAGATCGCAGCAAGCCAACAGCTCAGGGACATCTTCGCGGCATCCGAGGAAGAGCACATTCTTTTCGAGTCCAAGCTCCTTTACCATTTGCTGCAGTTTCACTCGTTCAGGTCCATCCCCGATCAGGAGAAATACGGTACCAGGGTGAGAGGCGCAGACCGTCGTCGCTGCCGTGATCAAATGAGCATGACCTTTCACCGCGTACAGGTTTGCCAGGACTGCAATGATCTTGGAATTTGCGCAGATATTTGGCAGCTTTTCAATCTTCTTCCTACGGGAACAGGCAAAGCGATCAGCCTCTATGGCGTTGTAGATGACACGAATCCTTCGGCGCGCAATTTTGTCTCGCTTTACCAGTAGCTCACGAACCGAAATCGAATTCACTACAACATGAGTTGACATTCGATAGAGAAACCGAAGTATCTTGTTCCTCCGCGTCGTATACCAATCGTGATCCGCAAGATATCTTCGGCTGGAAATAATCACTGGCACTCGCGCTAACCGAGCTGCTGGGATTCCCAGCAGATTTGCCCATAAGTCGTAAGCATGGAGTACGTGAAACTTTCCCCGATGAAGAAACTTGATCAGTCGAAACAGCTGATACAAACCGTTCAGCGACAACAGTGTCTTTTCTTTTCGAAACTCTACAATTTGAATACCAGCTTGCCGCAGAGTCTGAAGCAGTGGGCCTTCCGCCCGAAGACAGCCGACAGTCACCTGATATGAATCCGAATTCAACCGAATGGCAGTGTTTACTAACTGCGTTTCCGTGCCCCCGAGATTCAGCGTGTCTACAAGAAGTAGTACACGCTTCACGCAACTGCTGGATGGCCGCATGTCTGAAAAAGGAATGCTTGTTTTTAGCCTGCGTCAGGCCACTTCGGCTGCCGCTGTCCTTCTTCCGCTTACAGCCATCACGCTTGGGCTGAGAAAAGGCTTGCGCATGGGGACAGCAAAAGAGTGTAGCTGAGCCGCAGGTTCCAAAAAATTCCGATGCCACAGCTCAAAGATCAGTAAGTGCCACAGCTCCCAGGAACGATCTCGAATACCTTTACGATGCTCCTGTATTCTCCGGCGGACCTCCTGCTCGTTGAAGTACCCTCGCTGCGTGGTCTTCGGCTCAACCAAAATGTCGAGAAGCGCAGGAGAATGATCCTGCCGAAACCAGTGCACCAGCGGCATAGAAAAGCCTTGCTTGGGCCGATATAGCACTTCGCGCGGAACTCCGAGTCGCTCCGCCAATTTCTTGAGCATGTATTTCGATTGTCCGAAGCGCCGTTTCCATTTTGGTGATAGAGCAGCTACCCACTCTGCAAGACAATGATCGAGCAGGGGTGCACGAACTTCGAGAGATGTCGCCATGCTCATTCGATCCACTTTGGTCAGAATGTCCCCGGGCAAGTATGTCTTTGTATCCAGATATTGCGCCTCGCTCAGTGGATCGGAAGCAGGTCGTCCGGCAAAGTAGTCGAGAAATGAGTTGTAGGGCGATTCAACACTATCTGCCCATTCAGCAAAGCCGGTGCTAAATAGAGGGCGCTCTCGAACGCAAGTAGGAAGCAAAGACACACTGTCCAGGTAACGCTCGCGGCATGGCAACGATAGGTTGAACAAGAATCTGCGACCCCGCCATCCCGTGGGAACATGCGGATGGACGTATGCTCTGTACCATTCCCCGGTCCGAAAAGGGAAGGGAAGAATCCATTGGCGCCGGATGTGTGAGGTATACCGATCGTACCCGGCGAAAAGCTCGTCCCCACCATCTCCCGCCAGGGCTACAGTCACATGCTGGCGTGCCATTCGGGAAACGTGAAATGTAGGAACGATGGATGAATCACCAAACGGCTCTTCAAGATGGCAGGTTAGTTGGTTGACTGTTTCTTCGATTTGCGGGTCAACAAACAGTTCGTGGTGTTCAGTATCAAAACGCTGCGCCACAAGGCGTGCATGACTCGCTTCATTGAAATCTGCATGCGAGAAGCCAATCGAAAATGTTCTTACACGGCACGAACTGAATCGGGCCATCATGGCCACCACTGCGGAAGAATCGACGCCGCCGCTCAGAAGCGCACCCAAGGGAACATCGCTCATCAGGCGGATTCGCACGGCCTCGCTAAAACGCGCTTCCAATTCCTCTAAGCATTCTTCTTCCGATTTCGGATCAAACGAGCCAAGAGGTGGCAAGTCCCAATATTGGCGAATGTGAATTCGGCCTTTACTCCACTCCATCACGTGAGCAGGTGGTAGCTTGCGGATCTTTGTGAAGGCAGTGAGTGGATCCTGTATGTAACCGAAGTGGAAGAAATGAAGAACTCCCCGAGGATCGATCTCTAGCAGCTCAGGCGCAACTGCCAGAATGGCCTTGATCTCAGAGCCGAACAGCAGCCGGCCTTCACTGACGGCGTAATGAAGCGGTTTCTTACCGAAGCGATCGCGCCCAAGCACGAGCTTCTGACGGTTCTCGTCCCAGATTGCGAACGCGAACATTCCCCGCAGTTCACGTACGCAGGCCGTTCCGTATTCTTCGTACAAATGAACGATCACCTCGGTATCCGTGTTGGTGTAAAACTCGTGACCAAGGCCTTCAAGCTTTTCCCGCAGCTCTGGGAAATTGTAGATTTCTCCGTTAAAGACAACCCAGATCGTTCTGTCCTCATTGTGGATCGGCTGGTTTCCCGTAGATAGATCGATAATGCTCAGGCGTCGCATGCCGATGCCGGCACAGCCTTTCGCATAGATGCCTTCATCGTCAGGTCCTCGATGGACAATGGCCTGACACATGCGATGGACTTGCGCCGCCTCGGCTAGATAACTCTGGTCAGCGCCGACAATGCCTGCAATTCCGCACATTGGATCTATTGTGAGTACTTATAAGCTTCGAATCTAGTTTGACTTGACTACAGATATTGGGACGGATCTTTCTACTTCTTTGGCAGGCGGATAAGTTTTGTAGTACTGGCCATAATACCGATGCTCTGCATCGTTCCATTCGTTAGCGACGATTCCAAGTGGCTTCAAGTTTTCCGTCTTCAACGCTTCTTTCAGGAGGGGCTTCGGTGTTCGTGCCTGACGCACGACCACCAGGCTTCCATCGGACAAGCCGGCCAGGAAGGTAGAGTCCGCAACTGGCACTAGAGGGGGCGAGTCGATGATCACGAAGTCGAACCAGGAAGCGACTTGGTTCAGCATATCCGCGAAGCGTTGGGATTGCAGGATTTCCATTGGCGACTCACTGCATCGACCAGCTCCCAAGTACCAGAGTGACAGGCCTTCTACCCTTCTTAAGAAGCTAACGATGCCCTCTGAGTCGTTCCACCAATCGCTTAAACCTGGCTGAGTATGGCTGCCCAGCAAATCCCGCAACCCTGACTGGTGCATGTCACAATCCATAAGCAAGATTCGCTGCCCTTGTTGCACCAGCGTCACAGCCAGATTGGCCGATATCACGCTCTTCCCTTCCCCCTTAATACTGCTCGTAACCAGGAGCTTCTTCAGCTGCTGCCGTTTTTGGAAATTTCGCAGGCGAAGAGCCAGTACGCGAAATTTTTCAGCGCCGGGACTGGCCTGGTCGGTGAATGCCACCAGGTGCTGTGGCTGTACAACCAGCTGAATCACTGGAACGTGATCCACTTCGATGGCGTTTGTATCGAACTCCCGCAGTACCTCCGCCTCGCCATTCAAAGCGAAAATCTTATTCATTCTTTTAACCCTTGTAGTAGGAAAGTACGGTCACCACTGGGATTACAGCAAAGATAAGTAACGCGGCACCCGTCTGCAATCGCTGATGCCAGCAGGCTCTACTCTGCTCTTCAGCGGTTTGAAGGAGGGGAATTGAGACCAGAATTGGAACTGGTGTAATGGTGAGCAAGTCTTCTCCAGAATGAATCTGTTCGTCCATTGCCTCGACCAATACGGTTACGCCCGCGCCAATCCCAGTACCTAAGATCAGGCCCAGCAGACTGAATTTCAGCCGATCAGGAAAATACGGCTTCTGAGGAAAGTTCGCTGGATCAATGATGCGGAACTGCTCACCCTCCTGGCGCTTCTCCAGGTTGGTAGCCATTTCCGACTGCATCTTTTTGTTCAGCAATGATTCATAGTTCGTGCGAGATTGTTCGTGGTCACGAGTGATGGCAGCCAGCTGCTGCTCTCGCACAGGAGTGAGGTTCAGGCGACTCTGATATGCATCAAGCTGGGCTTCCAGTCGGCTGATCTCCTGCTGGCGATTAGCAATCTCAAGTTTGTTGGACTTGATCTGCCCTTCGATTTGTAACATCGGCGAGATCGCTTGCAACTCGGAGAGAGTCCGTGGCCGTCCAGCTATTTCCATTTCCTCGTCGCGTTTACTAGAGTTCGATTCGGCGTCTACTTGCTGCTTCAGGGCCTCGGCATCCGCGATCTGCCGCTTTAAGCGCAAAACGTCCGGATGCCGAGGCGTGTCACGTGAGCTTATATCTGCGAGCTCTGCTCTAAGCTTGTCGAGCTCCTCATCAAGCGTGAGCGGATTGCCTTTGGAATCGCCGCGGCGAACGGCAAGCTGCGAACGCACGCTCTTATATTGATTGAGCAGCGATTCCAGGTACAGCTTTTGCTGGTTTGCCTGATCCAGAGCTTCAGTAGCAGCCTGTAACCGAGTCTGTAGGCCGGAGAGTATCTGTATGTTGGTCTGTAATTGTTCCGGCAGTTCCCCTAGATATTTAGCCTTGAAATCACGAAGCCGCTCCTCCTGATCTGCCAGATTCTGGCCAGCCCGTTCCAGCTGACTTTCGAGGAATCTTGTGGTCTCTTCCGAGAGCTGTTGCCGATTGTGTAAATTCTCTTCAATGAATAATGAGCTGAGTTGCCGAGTGACCTGTTGAGCTAACGTTGGATTGCCCGCGGAGTACGAGATCTTGAACGCCGAGAGCTCCCAGGGGCGCCCAGGCGCTTGTACCAGCTCAATTTTGACGTCTCTCCGCATTCCTTCCACTGCGAGATCGGCGTCAGAGTTATTCCGTTTGTTGCTGTACAAATGAAATGTATTGATGACTCCCAGCAGCCTGGTTCGACTCAGAATTTGCTGCGTCATGCTCTGCAAGCGCTGTTGCAGGTCGACAGCGACATTCGGAACAACATATTGTTCCGGCACTTTTTGCTGCTCGACAATAATCACCGTCTCGGACCGGTACTTCGGGGGAATCAACCACGCCGCCACCATCACCGCCGCCCATACTGCGAACATTGGTAGTAACAGCCACCACTGCCGCCGGCGAATTACCGAGAAGTAGTACTGCAGCGTTCCTGCTGGTGACTTCTGCGGATTATTCATCGATGCTGCCTGCTAACTGGAGCCGTGAAGTTATAAATCAGCGACGCTGATAGTCGATTGTGATTTGCCAAATTTGCTGCCACCGGATTTGAGGTTGTTGCATGGGCATGCCAGTAACGAACATCCAAGGACAACCGTGGTGTGATGGCGCGCGTCGCGCCAAACGCAACAGAAACATAGGAGAGTGGCTCAGTACGTACTGCTAATCCTTGAGCATGGTCCTCAGAAGCAAGCGCGTTGATCTTCCAACGACGAGTGAGCACCTGTCTCACTTCGGCGCTCGTACTGGAGAGTCGGACAATACCTTCTAGAGCTGCTCCATCGCTGATCCTCCGGTTCCATCCCAGCAATAAGGTTGTACTTTTGCGCGAGCACACGTAGTTAGCTCCGCCCGTCCAGCTCCATTCCTTTTGCCGCGAAAGAGCACTGATTGTCTCTGAGAGACTCGAGCCAGAGTCAGTGCGAAAAGCTGAGTGTTCCGGTCCCAAGAAAAATGTGAGCTTATTCGAAGCAGTGAGCAGCATCGCCTGAGTGTAAAGAACCCTTTCAACAAGAGACCGCGAATGAGGATCTCTTGAAACGAGTTCCTGAACATTCCAATTCACTCCGATCGAATTATGCCTGGTCAATCGATAGGAATAGAAGGTGTTCGCGCTGGCGGCTCTCGCGGCGCCGAGTTCCCGCGCATCGGATGAAGAAGTGTAACTAACGTTGTAGAACGTCCCGTTCAACCCAACCATGGATCGAGGTCCCAAGCTGTACGCTAAATCCATGCCTGCCTGCTCATTGTTCATTCTTGCCGTTGTGATGATGTTGCTATTTAGCAAATTAGCGGCGCCTGACGTGGATATGAGCTGTGAGGTTTGCAGCTGATCGAATGCGTTGTTCGTCCTCAGGAATGTCTCGTGAGCGCGTAGTCTGAGGCGCTTTGTGACTGCGAGTTCCAGACTGCCATTGAGAAATTCGGACGGGAGATTGTACGTACCGAGTACCCTGCTGTTCGAGAAGCCGGGACGATAGTCAATCGCCCATTTTGCTGCTGGCCTGGAGACATTCCATCCTACGTGAGGCTCGACGATGGTGAGCAAGTCTGATTGCTTACTTCGAGCAGTACCTAATGCGTCGTCGTCGAAATCAACGGAGGTGCGCAGACCGAGTGAAAATGAATTTTCCCGTATGCCACCCTCTTGGGTTGCGAATAATGGGATTTCGCCGGGTAGAATTGGATCGCTCAAGCTTTGTGCCTGCAACCTTGCTTCACTCACGAGCAAGAGAGCCGCGAATATCAAGAGTTTCAGGCACATTCGAGTTCCGTCATGGAACTACCACTGTGTCATGTGGTTGAAGCTGAATGTCTGCAGTAAGATCTGTGCCCTTGATAACTTGTTTGTAGTTGAACGGAAGCCGGACGCGCGTTCCATTCACATTCCCGCGGAGCACGTAGATCTTCGTTGCCTTAGCGAAATCGCGAAGCCCGCCTGCCATGGCGATCGCGTCAAGAACCGTCATCGGGCCGCTGATCACGTATAAGCCCGGCTTCTCTACTTCGCCAACAATGTTAAATTTTTGGCTTTTCGCTTCTTGTACCAGAACGGTTACTTCAGGAGTGGACAAGTAAGTACCAAGCTGGTGCCGAATCTCGTTCTGTAGCTCTGTTGGTGTGCGACCGTTCGCCATGATATCGCCGACTAACGGCAGCGAAATATTTCCGTCGGGTCGCACAGGCAACGTTCGTGAGATTTCTGGCTCTTTCCATACATTCACAGCCAAAACGTCGCCTGGACCAATTACGTACTGATTGGCAGGCACCGGTACACTCACCGCTGCGGAAGCTGCGGCAGAATCGCCGTCAATACCGCTCTTGCCTGTTTGACCAGCAAGATAAAGGGAAAGAACCAGAGCAATCGCGATTGTGGCCGGTCGCAGAAAGTAATTTGATCCCATATTAGTCACTTCAGCAGTTGCTGGAGCTTCTTATGCCGGCTCGAGGTCGTAGCCTTCAATGGTGATGGACAGTGAGCGTTGAATACTTGCGACCGAAATTACTAGTTTCTTTTGCCCGTTTGTGATCAAGATACCCTCCAATCCGTCCAGTGCGCCGCCACGCACTCGCACACGCTGTCCTATCTTGAGGAACGGATATTGTGAGAGAGGAATCTTCGTCATTAGCAGAGTCTTAATATCTTCGATCTCGCTTTCTGGAATGGGGATAGCTTCGCGCTGCGGTCCAACAAAACCCAAAGCCCCCCAGGTGCGCAGAATGGCGAGACGAGCATTGATATGGAGGTGCGCATGAACAAACACATAACCGGGGAACAAAGGCACTTGCACTACCTTGCGCCGGTCACTCCAGTGATGCACTTCATTTAACACTGGCAGATATGAATCGATGTGCTTCTCGCTTAGTTCCGTGACGACTTTCTTTTCATGGCGTGGACGCGTCTGTACTGCGTACCATTGAGCCTCAGGCAACGTTGGAATCGTCGTTTCGTGTGGTATGACTTGTACGCTGCCCATAGCTTCGCCCTCTAAGTCCCATCGCTCGGACCCTGATTAGAACCTCACTTTCCTTGTTGCTAAATGACCGGTGCAAACTCGCCAAAACTCACCGGCTGCGGGAAGCGCTCTCGTTTTGCGAGGTCGCTTCCTATTCCAAACACTGCTTACATCTCTATCGCGTCTGCTGCACGCCAGCTTGCCAGTCAGCTTTTCCTGGCGCAGCGGCAGCCATGCCAACATCCTTCAGTTTGTAAAGCAGCGCACGATAACTAATATTCAGCGCACAAGCCGCTCGCCTGCGGTTCCACTTGTTTGCATGCAACACTTTCAAAATCGCTTCACGTTCAAGCTCGCGAACGGCTTTCTTCGTCAGTTCCTTCAGCGATACTGCGCCAGGCGATGAGAGCTGTTTCGTATTCTGCTCACTTGCTCGTCCCAAGAGTTCCTGGCAAACGGCTTCTTCGCAGCCGAAAAGGACATAGCGCCTCAACAAATTCTCGAGCTCACGAATATTTCCTGGCCATGAATAATTGAGTAAGAAGTGCATCATTTCCTGCGACGGACGCTTGGCCTCGCCGGCATATGCGTTGCTGAAGAAACTCAGGAAATGCGCGGTGAGATCTGGTATATCGGCGGTCCGCTCGCGCAAAGGAGGAACACGCAGTGTGAGTACGTTAATCCGATAAAGCAAGTCCCTGCGGAAATCGCCTCGCTCTGCCGCACTCTCCAACGCACAAGTGGTCCCGCAGATCAGTCGGAGGTTCAGTTTGCATCGCTTGAGATTTACGCTACAAAGCCTACCCTCTTGCAGTAGCCGTAGTAGTTTTGCCTGCAGGCTTGCGCTCGTCTCAGATATTTCGTCGAGAAATAAAGTGCCGTGACAACCAGAGTGAGCGGAACTTAAAGTAGCGCGAGGTATACCTTTTACAGCCTCGGCATAAGATTCCAGAAAGTCATCAAAGCTCTCAGGGATGTTAGAGCATCTCAGCTTTACGAACACTCCCGACATCCATGGCGATCGCTGGTGCAGCATTCGCGCGAGAATGTCCTTTCCCGTGCCGCTCTCTCCTTCTATCAGCACCGGCATATCCAAAGCGGCTATTTTCTCAATTCGACTCTGCAGTGCCTTCATGTGTTCGGAATGACCGAAGAAGATTGTGTCAGGAGGCAATTGGTTGAGTTCCTGATGCGGCCATGAACTCGTAGTCAATGAAGAGGGCGCCATGAATATCGCGTTCGCTTGATACGTTTGCGATCGCGCCTATCAGAGCATGTTGGATTCCAAATCGTTTTGGAGTCAGAGATTCGCGATGGCTGCGCACCTGTTTCTCGGCTAAGTATCGGCATGCGCAACGACTTGCGATAAATTGACACGATTTGTGCCAACCTCATGAGAATCAATATTTATGCTGTTTTCGCAGCGAGGTGAAGTGAAAAGATTTTCGCGCGCAAAAATTTTCTGACGAGAGCTGCGGCTTGGGTTTATTACGTGAACCAGAAAGTAGCTTTGCCGGTCCGTCCCTGCAACTCAAAGTTGCAGGCGCTGAGTGCCGAAACGAACGAGACAGAAATTCAAATGCAAGTTCTGTTCTCAGAGATCGATGCAACAGCAGCACACGAGGAATACTGAGGAATTGGAAAAGCTTTGCCGACGCGTGCCGTTCAGCTATGCGGAGAGCTCGGTGGGATAGTTTTCCTTCGCTCCGTCGATGCCGTATTCGCGCATTTTATAGATCAGAGCTCGCGAGGAGATGTTGAGGATCCGAGCAGCATCTTTGCGATTTCCGCGCGATAATTCCAGAGCTCCAATGATCGCCTGCCGCTCGGCTTGTTCTTTCAGTCCGCGAACAAGCGATTTCAAATCGGTGGCCTTCATTGAAAATGTGCTGGTGGCGCTCTGTTGCGAGCTGCTCGCGCGGTATGTTTCGGGCAGCAAGTGAGCTACTGCCTTTTTCTCATCGCGCACAATGAGATAGCGCTTCACGAAATTCTCGAGTTCGCGCACGTTTCCCGGCCAGGAATAGCGCAAGCACGCCTTTAGCAGGTCTGGCGTGAGCGGCAGCGGTTCACAACCGAGTACAGCTGCTTGTGCAGAGATGAAATGCTGAAGAAGAACCGGAATGTCCTCTATCCTCTCGCGAAGCGGGGGGATCTGCAGCGAGAACGCATTCAGTCGATAGTAGAGATCTTCCCGAAACTTTTTCGTTCTTATCGCACGAGCAATATCAACGTTCGTAGCTGCCAACACACGGACATCGACACGAATAGGCTTCGCGCTTCCCAGCCGGCAGTACTCGCCGTCCTGCAATACCTGCAGCAGCTTCGCCTGTGGTTCCGGCGGCATTTCGGCGATCTCATCCAGAAGAATTGTGCCTTTATTGCAGGCCTCGAACTTTCCCGCCGTGGCTTTCGTCGCGCCGGTAAACGCTCCAGCCTCATAGCCAAACAGTTCGCTTTCAAGCAATTCCGCCGGAAGGGCGGCGCAGTTAACTTTTAGGAATGGCCGATTTTTGCGCAACGAGACATGGTGAATGAGGCGAACGACGACTTCTTTTCCTGCTCCGGTTTCTCCCAGAATCAGCACCGGCAGATTAGTCTGTGCGACGAGATCCACCATGCAGCGAACTTCGCGCATCGCCCGACTGTGACAGACAAAGAACAAGCCCTCGGCGATCCCCTCAATGAGAGGAATTTCAGCAGGCGGGAGGGCGACGGGAGTGGGCGCAACCGGCGCGCAGGCTTCTTTCTGGGCGGCAGACGAAGACCAAGTGGCACCGCTCATTGCAAGAACCTCTTTCTTGAGGGACTAACTCTGCAAATCCTCGGTCCTAAGTAGAGCGCACCGGGAACTCCAGCCATGCGAACAAAGGAACGTACCTTCTTGGCTCGAACGCAATCACACAATGCCACAGAGAGGTGCGAACTGGTATTCAAAGCAGAATCAACTCATTGCCCGTGCTGCTTAGGCTTAGAGTCTTACCAGTTGAAAACACCCTGAAGCAGAAAGGACAAATACTCGATTCCCCGGTCGCCAACTCAGAGCCTTCACAATTGCACGAAGGCCACGCAAATCCAGCGGCTCCGATGACTTGCCACCGCTTCGGAGCAGCAAACGGCTATGGAGACTCTGGAAAACCAGAGTGCCTCCGTGAAGAAAACAGATGCGAGTTGATGCACGCAGGGTTGTGCATCCTTTTGCGAAGTTTTTGCATTTCTACTTCTACAGCTAACAACAGGCATTCGCGGTGACGCATTTTCTCTTTTGAAACTTTTCAGGAGACTGTTTAAGTTTCAAGAGAGGCCCTTGTCCTATAGGACATGTCCGTACGGTTATGCGGACATGTCCTTCAGTAATTAGCAAGTTACCGCAGAACGCATGATGCTGCTGCAAGTGGGTTCCCCCGGGTTTCCGCCCAATTTTCTCTTGGACAAACGTGACTCTAGCCCCCCAGCGTCGCTTTCCGAGATTTCAGTTCCACGAGAACGTCAGAATCGGTATCAGCAGAGGGGAAATTCCTACCTACGTAGATGGAAGGGGAGTCGATTTGGCTGAAGGAGGCGCCGGCATAAGCACCAGCACCAAGCTTCAGGTAGGCGACACTGTGCATTTGCAGATCCCGTTGGCTCCCGAACCTCTGCACCTTCCCGCACGCGTTTGCTACCAATATGGAACGGAATATGGCTTCGAATTCGTGGCCCTCGGGATTCCAGAACGAGAATACATACGAGAGAGCTGCAAATTGTTGATGCGGATTGGCTAAAACGGCTTTTAGCTTCGGCGTAATAGCTCTAGGCAAGGCCTTCCGCGCGGAAAGAAAGATTCCGCTTGCGGTATGAATCACTAGCTGTGCGATTCCCGGGATCAACGTAGCCGCCGGTCAGTGTGGCCAGGTGGCTGATCGTAGTCGGTTCAATTTTGAACTTTCTTACCCTCGGGAGTGGACGGCATGGTGAGCGAGTTGGTTGGCTTCGCGGTTCGACTCGCGGCTGATGTGAGAGATCGCGAAATCAAAGGAACGGGCCAGCTTGCGGCAGGTCCAGTGGAGGGAGTACAGGCGCGGGCTGCGACATGCGTACTCGCCTGTCATCTGACGGACTACCACCTGAGAGTCGGAGAAAACGTGCAGCACCTTAGCCTTCAGCTTCAGAGCGTGCTGCAAAGCCTCGAGCAAGGCGACGTATTCGGCAACATTATTGTCCTGATGCCCTATCCACTTTGAGATCCGGATCTTCTCGCCTTGAGAGTCCTGGAGCACGACGCCAATCCCGGAAGGTCCGGGACTGCCGTGGGAACCACCATCAACATGTGCAAGAAAAATTGACATCTGCTTTCGTTCTACTCACAAAATGCGTCAACTCTGCTCGGCGGTCAAGTGAATGTTTGGACTCGTCCCAAAGTTCTTGCGATTTGAGTTTGTGGAAACAATGTGAAAAATGAGTACGTAATCAAAATCGCTGGCATAAGTGGTGGTTCGTCAGTGTTTTGCCCTGTCAGTTTTCCAGAGCTTTGAAATTGCCTATGCACCAATCATTAGCGTTGACACTTATGGTCGTGATCTTTAGATTAAGTCGCGTCGACGGCTGAAAGGTTCAGTGCCTATCAAGTTGCTGAACCGAAGTAGGCTGGGTGATCAACCCGGTGGAGCGATCCACAGGGTGACCAGACCCGAAAAAACCGGCGGACACTGCGAGGTGCAGCCGGGGTTTGGAACTGCGAAAGCAGTGATCGCATCAGGGGCTGTGACGGTACATGTATCCACGTCGGTAACTCCCTCGCAGGAGTTGCTGGCTGGAGCATAACCAATGTCGCAGCCCTTTTAATTTTTCCTCCCATCGTATTCTTTCCTTCCGAATTCTCATTGTTGTTTGTGCCACGACACGGCATCTCGCCAGCTGCGCTCAAAATGGACGGCTGAGGTCTACCAGTTGGGACGCGGTGGTGTGGCTCAAAATGGAACAATTCTGGATGCGATTCGCGCAGGAAGGAATCGCTGCGAGTCGAGAGTTTCGAAATCAGTTCGTATTCCACTTCACCGCAGACTGTTAACTCTTATTGCTAAATTGGGAACCTGGCCTTCATATGTCATGTGCGCTCGTGCAGTCTTGCGCGCATGACTTCTTCGTTGCGAAAGATGTTGTCACGCGGTCTCCTCCAACATTATCAATTACCTGGCTCGCTTAGAACACCTTTCAATTGGAACGTAATTCAAGCTCGGAGCTGCGCTGTTTGCCTCATCGCTCTCCGACTGAACTTCAAACCCAGAATGCGGGTTCATGCGCTGATGTGATGAATCCCGAAATGGTACCTCGGGGAACAAAGGATTTGAGGATTCCAAGAGTGCTCGTGCGAGTTCACTGCACACGGAATCCGGTTTCACGCGAAGAGTCGTATTCTCTGAAGTCAAAGCCTGGGTACGTCTCCGAACAGGAGATCAGGTGTGAATGCGAGGACCTCGGTTTGCGGATTTGTGGGTCCCTCGTCCGCGAGCGCGTAAATCACCAGGCTTGAGTTCTTACCAAGTACGAATACCCGAGAGCCACACCCCAAGACCAGAGCTTACACCGTAAACCGACACACGGCAGGAAGGCAGCAATTCGCGACAAGCGATTGGCCGCGAGCTCTTGGCTGCTGGTACCCGGGAGCCGCTAGAAGACGCCGAAGATCTTTGGTGTACAAACGACAACCCAGCTGGGAACTCTGGGGAGAGGTGTCCGGGTTCTCTGGCCTTTGTTCCTGGAAATGGGAAGAGTGCCGCTCCGACCTTACGAAAGCCGACGGAGAATGGAACGACAGAAAAGTGAGCCGATGACAGTCTAACAATTGAGCAGAGTTATCAAGTGTGTGTGGCCCTACCTGCCCGTAGCTTGAGCGCAGATTGGGAATCATCCTGCATGCAGCGGGAATTGTCCGGAAATTGGACAGAGTCAGATCAAAAGTGTGTGCTGGCCCGACCTGCCGGTACGTGAGTGCCATATTGGGAATCGGCTTCACCCGCTCTGGCAACGTGCCTCCCACCATCGGCATCTTTCGAAGCGCCCCTTTTACTTCCTACAACTCTCTCATTAATCAACTTTTCCCCTGGAGAAAAGAATGAGTTGCCATGAAGAAGCTACTTGGTTTAGTGACCGTCGCGGCCTGCCTGGGTCTTGCGCTGTTCCTGAGGGCACAGACCCTGGGCCAAACAACTCCTACCACCACAGCTCAAAGCACTCTGTCCCCCGATCAAGTCACTAGGCTGCTGCAGAGCTCGTTGGCGATCATGAGTGCGATTCCCGAGCCAGCCGACGACCCGCTGCTTGACGCCAATGGAAACGTGGTGCTCGACGCATCTGGGAATCCCGTATCGGATCCAAACGAGCAGTTTCACAGCGTGAAGCCTCAGGAGTTCGACCCCGGGCATACCAATCTGGTGCAGTCGGCCTGGCTCAATGGGATCGGCTGCCCTACGAACGCGACAATTGCGATTGCGAACGCGACTGGCACGGGAATCGCAAGTTTTCACACATCTACGGACCCGGGCTGCCCGACTGGCGATGTGAAGGACCAGCACAACGAAGGTCTTCTGCTTGTGAAAACCGGCCCGAGCGAGAACTTTGCTTCAGCCACTGCCGAGTTGAAGAAGGTGAAAGGCACTGTTCTCACCGAGCTCGGTTGGGACATCAGAAAGAGTCCCACGCTCGGCGGGACCTCCAGCCCGCAAGGATCACATTGCGGTGGGGGAGCGCCGCGCTGGAACATCAGCACCGATATGGGATTTTTCTTTCTTGGCTGCAACACCGGCACGATTCAGTTATTCAGCAATGCCTGGATACGCATGCGCTGGGGCGCCCCCGAACTGCTGGCTGCGGGGATTCCGGCGAGCGCTAAGGTCCAGAGAATTCAGATTGTCTTTGACGAGGGGACCGACACCGGGCCTGATTTCTTTGGTGCGGCTGTCCTCGACAACATCGACGTGAACGACATCCTCGTTGGACACGGCGCCACCGACGCGAACTGAATTGTAGACCCATTATGGGCGGCACTTGCCCGCCCCTGATGGGGCGCGGGCCAGCGCTAAAACGCATCGTCTGTTCGTCTCGCTTTGTCGCGAGGCTGGAAAGCCTCGCTCCTCGGATGAATCCTGGGGCTCCGGGAGAAGCAGCGATAAGCAATTCGCAATAAGCAATTAGCTCGAAACGCAGCGATTAGCGGGAAGCCGCTAGCCGTGCAGGCTATCCGATTTTGTCCGGTTTTGTCTTAGCTAATTGCTGATCGCGAATTGCCGCTTTAAGCCGTTGCCGTAGCTAATTGCTAATTGCTGCCTTTCCAGCTAATTGCTAGCGTTTGAACCAGTACAGGAGAATGCCGTAGCCCACGCCGGCAGGATCGCTCGTCCTTGCAGACTGAAAGGCCATGAACCGTCCATCAGTCGAAATTACCGGGTTCGATGCCTTTCCGCCTTCGTAATCGTTGAAGTGTGTTAGCCGGGTAAAGTCCTTTCCGGCTCCGTCGAGTTTCAGCTTCCAGATGTCAATGTTGCCGGAGCCGCGCTTGCCGCCTAGCTGCTCGCACTGACGGTCGGCTTCGACCGTCGTGTAGAGTCCATCCGGGAAGATGCCTTCCACTTCGTTATACGTTCCCGGAGCTTTTGAGAAGTTCGTCACCTGACCGCTTTCGAGATCAATGCCCATGACAGACGCATGTCCCTCTGGTTCATAGCAGGTGAAAGTCATCTTGGTATCGTTGTCGTAGAAGTCCTGGGCTTCGAGTACACACCCTCGGTCTTTGCTTTCGTACACCGTTCTCTTGTTGATCAGCTTGGGCGCGCCGGAAGGATCTAAGTCCGCCATCATTAGCCGTGAAGCCTCGGGCGCAAGATCGGGGGATTGGGCAGCGACCTGTGAAAACGCAATCTTTAGATTCTTCTTCGAAATCGCTGCGCCCTCACTCATCTTCTGGCCTAGCTTCACCGGCTTGGCTCCGCGCTCTTTGCTCAAGAACCAGAGTTCGTTGTCGCGGGTCCGACTGATGTGGGTATCTTCGAAGCGATCGGGGCCGATCAGGAGGTAGTCCCCGGTCACCAGATACATGACTCGGAGGAAGGCGGCGCCGGGAACATTACACGTCAAACATTGAATGATGCGCGACTTCAGGTCGACGACCATAGCGTCGCCAAAACTCTTAGCCATGAAGGCGACTCGCTGATTGTCCGGGGAGATGTCCGCACGTTCGCCGAAATGGGTCAGGATCTCGACGTTAGCAGGAAGATGCTCGAGCGGATTACCAGGAATCCTTTCCGCCAGCGGACCGACTAAAGCAAAAAGCAGAATTGAGAGCCGCATCTGGAGATGCTAGTTGAAAAGCAGCGATTCGAAAGCAGAATTAGCTCGAAAAGTAGCGATTAGCAATTAGCTTTGAATTCAAAGCTTGGGTACATCTCCGAACAGGAGATCAGGTGTGAATGCGAGGATCTCAGTTTGCGGATTTGTTGGTCGCTCATCCGCGAGCGCGTAAATCATCAGGCTTGAGCTCTTACCAAGCACGAATATCCGAGAGCCATAGCGTGGAATGTAAATGCGGTCGGTTGCGCCAACCGGGATTTGCTGGACAGGCGCCGAGCTGATCGCTCCGGTCATCGGATCGAAGGTGAACCGTGCGAGCACCGCCGAAAGTGGGGTCGATATCTTTGCGTCCAGCATCTGCAAAACGGCGTACAAAGCATTGTGCGGCTCGTCGAGCGCGGCGCCACGCACAACTGGCCCCGAGCAATCTGTTCCGAACTGTTCAGTGCGAGCGGCGAAGCCTGCTACTCCTTCGCCTGTGATGGACATCACTGTCAGTGCGTTCTGCTCGCTGTTGTAGCTGACTTGGAAGCTTCCATCGCGAGTGTATGCCAACGGTTGTGAACCGCCCGAAATTAAACAAAAGTTGGCAGTTGTAAGCACAGGCGCAGGCTGGCCTCCCGGCTTGAACGAAGCAAAACTTGAAGGAACTCCGTCCTTGCTTACGGTGGCGAAAGCCGGCAAGGGACCGGGTTGGGTGTGAGCAAAAATGTATGACGTGCCATAGAGGAGCTGTGTTTTCTCGCCATATGCCAGATCGCTGAAGGTGGGAACTGAATATCGATCAATGGATGGTGTAACGTCGGTCGGCCCTGTGATGGTTCCGTCTGGATCGTAGTGAAAGAGCAGGAGGTGGCCGGGCGTATCGAAGTAGCCTCCGAAAACGTATGAAATCAGGTAAACGGCCTTGAGCTCCGGCACTACTGCGATACTTCCGGCAACCTCGCCCGCTGGTATAGGAACTTCAGCGGCCGAGAGTAGATGCGCTGAGTTGCCGTCGTAGCGAAATGCCAGCAGTTGACGGCTGGCGTAAATCCAGTCGACGCTTGAGCGCAGCTGTCCAAACATCAACTGCGCCTTGGGATCAGTTCCCCCAGGCAAAAACAACCCCGACAATTTGACTGTGTCACTCACGTTGACGGAAGCGCTGGCTATGAGCACTGCTTGCAATTGTGAAGTGTTTGAGTCGTTGTCGTAATGCATGGCCCACACGCTCTCAATAGCAGGAGCGTCTTGATTCGTTCCCTGCTCGGTAGTTGCATCGGAGTTCGCAGTTCCACGGCATCCGAAGATCCAGGCGCTAAGAACGATAAGTAAGGCGGCGGCGGCAACTCTGCCGGGCATGACGAATTATGAGAGCAGGTGCGAGCTGCGGGTTGGCTTATACGCCATCGGTCATCGCTCGCATTCAACGACTGAAGAAAATGGAAGTCGAAATCATTGGGGAGGAAAGGGAGCGAAGAAGCGCTTTAAGCTGGTGCGATCCGACGGGCCGAAAGATCTTCCAATCGCTCCGCAGAGGCGCTCCGCTCAGCGACGGCAACGTCCTGCGGCGCCACCTCCGCCCCGCAGCCATAAAGCTCGGCCTGGATCCGAAGAAGGCCACTTGGCGTTCACTGCGAACATCCTGCACCACGTGGATGGTCGAGGCCGGAGCAAACCCGAAGGATGTACAAGGACAGATGCGACACGCTCGCATCTCCCACCACTATGGACATCTATGCGCAGTACGTTCCCGAGAGTCAGCGGCGGGCGATTGAGCGCACGATGACGATGGTGGAAACACGACAAGCTCAGTTGCAGCAGTTCGAGAGCACGCGAGTCAACTGAATTGGAACGATTTGGAACGGAAAATCCAGCGTGATTGCCTCAAGCGAGCGCGCTAAGTGGTTGAAAACGTGGTGGAGCTAGTCGGGATCGGCGCGCCATCTACCTTGAAAACAGGCGAGTAATTGATTTCGCTGCATCCTACAATTCGCAAAATGCCGGAACTTCCAGCAATCCCGAATTCATTGTACGTTTATTGTACGGTGATTGTGTTCTGAAGCAACGGTTTTTTTCTTCCCGTTTGCGGAAATGGATTTCTTTGGAAGCCGAGTCGGCTCACAATCACGATGCATTCGCTTATCTGCCCCGAGCGAGGAGTTTGGAGGAGCGAAGACCAGAACTGGCGCGACACCCAGGTGGAAGCAACTGAAGTCTGACTTCATTGCGAACAAATCTGGACCTTCACTCAACGTGACATACGCTTGGACGCTTGGCAGGAGCTGGTGGCGGATCAGCCTTTTGTATTTTTCCGAATACAGCAGGTTTGTTTAGAACTCAGCGATGGACTTTAACCTGTGTTACCGCCGTGAAAGCGGCCCTTAAGCTAGATCAGTTAACAAATACAAGGCACGGGTCGTTCAACAATGCCTGGTAAGGAGCAGCAAACCCGGCAGGGCACGGACTTTCATTGTACCGTTCTTGTACCGCAAGAAACGTGTAAACAGCTGGTCCCAGTAGGGGAAGACATTTTTTGAATTTGGACCTGTTGGATTAATGGTCGATGTTGATTGAAGTGACTTCCTGGCATTTCTCGGCACAGCTCGCTATGCCTATTTCCAAATGTTACTTTCCTCCTACTTCGGAGCAAGAAGACTCCGCAAACAATTCCGGCCATTTCCGGTAAACGCGCCGATCACATCACTAAATGAGTAAGCGAATGAAGCTTCTCTGCCCTCAAGAACCTCACGAACCTGGCGGATGTCGTCGCGATCGAGACGAGACCTCTTCCATGCAATGGTGCTGGAAACCAGATAAGTTATTGATGATAAAGGGCGATAAAGCGGGGTTGATGTCAAGAAACCGGCAGAATCGCCCTAGTTTGACACCAAATTTGACACCAAGAAAATTGGGCGCAATCAAAGGCTGATAGTGGCGGATCAGCCTTTTATGTTTTCCGAATACAGCAGGTTCGTTTAGAACTCAGCGATGGATTTGAACCCGTGTTACCGCCGTGAAAGTCCGATACCCTGTTGGAACTGATTGAAAAACTGCGACACGAGTGGCTACCTAAAGCAGTTTCGGCGCGGGTAGAAAGGATTCGTGGATCATAATTGGACCATAGCTGGACCATGAGTTTCGTCTCCCTGGATGATCCTCCGCCACTCCCAGGTAGATTCGCATTTGCTTTTTCGTGTTATCCGCAACTAAAGTGCGACGACGTCTAAGAGCACTTAAGCAGTGACATTCTAAACGTACTTCTCGGACTCACTCATTTTTTTGGTTGGTCTCCGACACAAACGCAATCGTTCCGGTTTGTGGTTGGAATGCTGAGGAAGTGAACCAGCCTATCTACGCCCGCATGATAGCATTCGCCAAAAGCGTGTCTTCAACTTACGAACACTGAGAGAGTTCTACGTTATGCACTATTGCCTCTTAGACACGCCTTCACGGGAAAAAATGGGGCAATGATTGATCTTAAACACCTCGAAGCTTGGTTCGTGACGGGAAGCCAGCATCTTTATGGGCAGCAGACACTGGATCAGGTCGCGACGCATTCGCGAGAGATCGCAGCAGCGCTGGACAGGTCATCCACTGTGCCGGTGAAGATCGTTTTCAAACCGCTGCTCACTACGCCGGAGTCGATCTACCAGCTTTTCCTCGAAGCCAACAGCTCAGCAAACTGTGTTGGCCTCATCATGTGGATGCATACATTCTCGCCGGCAAAAATGTGGATCCCGGGATTGAGAGCACTCCGCAAGCCGTTTGTGCATCTGCACACGCAATTCAACCGCGAGCTGCCATGGGCGACGATCGACATGGACTTCATGAATTTGAATCAGTCGGCACACGGCGATCGCGAGTTTGGATTTCTCACCAGCCGCGGACGCAGGCGGCGGAAGATAATCGTCGGATTCTGGCAAGACGAAGATGTCACCCGCGAACTCGCAACCTGGCTGCGTGCGGCGAGCGCATGGCACGACGCGCAGCATCTGAAGATCGCGCGCTTCGGCGACAACATGCGCAAAGTCGCGGTCACAGAGGGTGACAAGGTCGAAGCCGAGATGCGCCTCGGATATTCGGTGAACGGATACGGAATGGGCGATCTGGTTGACCACTGTAAGCGTGTCAACGACTCCGATGTAGAGAGACTCATTTCCCAGTATGAGGAATCATATGCCGTCACCGAGCCGCTACGGACACGCGGAGAAAAGCGCCCATCCTTGCGAGAGGCGGCGCGAATCGAGTTGGGGCTGCGCCATTTCCATTTCTGTTGATTGATGCAAAAACCACTATTTCGGAGTTCAAAAAAGAGCTCCGCTGGAATGACGTGTTTTACCGGTTGACCGCTCTCGGGAATCAATTCCCGTTGTAGTACAAAGTGAGCCGGAAGGTGGTAGCCGCGTCACCAGCTCAGTTGCAACAGAGACACAGACTGTCGCGGAAGGGTAACGTCTACAGTCATCTCTCGGTTCTTCGAGGATACCCAAATGGGAGAATCACTCTGGTGAAGCTGACTTGCGGCCTCCAACGTTGCGTATTGCTCTGGTGATGGCGATTGTGGCGATCCCATACTCTTCCACGTAGTCCAAGAATTGCTGTGGTCCTCGTCGATGCGATACTGCCGCAGCAAAAGTCGCTTCGCGTTCTTAGGAAGGCCACTGATGACCAATCGTACTTTCGTCGCCACTCCGACTACATCTTCGTCACAATAGTGCCACGTCAGGACTGAAACCTCACGATCCCGAGCAACCGCCAAGCTATCGACATCCGGCTTCTGCACACCCTCTGCGAGCATGCTGAGCAAAGGTATTCGCCTGCTGTTCTCTGTTTTCACCCGACTGCCCTGCATCATTCCCAGCATTCGAAAAAGGTTCAGCACCGGCTTATCAATGCCATTAGTCGCCAGAGTGCGAAAACCGTCGAAATAGGGCTGGCCTTCAAATTCAAAAGCCCAGGTCAGCGTGCCATCAATGTTGGCTTGCTCACGATCGGCTAATTCGAAGATGTTCTTCAACATCACAGCTGTGTACGCCGGATAGAGCGTCCCATTTCGGTACGAGTTCTGCGGATAAACGCGCGCCGAGCATGCCGCGCATCCCTCAGGATCCGATTCGCTCAGTATGATAGGCAGATCGCGAAATTTTGCGAACGAGCGCACAATCCGGAAACCTTCGCGAACATCCTGCAATTGCTTCGCAATTCCCATTCGCACGCGCCCATCGACAACCGAAGGGCGACCCTTTGCATGGTAAGTGATGAAATCGAGTGGAGCACCAGCATTCCCATTCCCGAAATTAGTGCCGTGATCGCAGTGTTCAAGGAAGTGCCTGAGGAATGCCGCTGCCTGCGGACTCGCTGGTCCCGTCGTTGCGGGACCTCCGATCCTGGCCGACGGAAGAGCGCGCTTCACAGCGCTTGCAGTGTAGTCGTACAGTTTTTCGTATTCTTCTGGCGTTCCGTGCCAATAAAAAATATCGGGCGGTTCCACACCTCCCAATACCACGACTCAACCTCCTGCTGGCCGTATTTTTCTACACAGTGTCGCACCCACTGATAGACAAGTTCTTCCCACTTGCGGTAATCACGAGGGGGGTAAGACCAACCGATGGCATAGTCCTTATTCGCCGCGCCCGGAATCCAAGTTGGGCGATAGGGCTCGGGCTTTGATGACAGCGCTTGTGGCATGAATCCAATTTCTACAAACGGCCTAGCTCCCGCCAGCAGATAAGTCTCAAAGATGCGATCGATGATCTTCCAGTCGTAGATTGCTTTTCCCGCCGAATCCTCGATGTAGGCGTTCGTAGATCCCCACTTGAGTCCAGCGCCGCCATCACCAGTCGCCAGGAGAAAATGTGTGCGAATGTAAACCGGAGAGCTGCTCAGTGCTCCAAGCTCATTCACCAGCTTTGTTCCGTTCACAGTGTAGGTGTAGTTTGGCTCGTCGTATCCGAAATAGGAATAGATCGGTCTGAAGGACCCGATTGGTTGCGACGCATCGACTCGGATGGATATCTGCTCTTGTCCGTGTGCAGCCACGGCAACCATTAACTCGAGGAGAATGAGCCACGCGATCTTACTCCTGCGACTCGTATTCAAGGGTTTGAGGAGATTTCTCGCAGCCGCGTCAATAATCCTGGACTTCATTTGGAAGCAAGCTCTTGTAGGTGAAATTTCAGCTGGTCGTTTACTGACTGCAACGCTAATGCACTACAGTTTTCGACAATCCAGTCTGGTCTAGCCTTCTGTAGCTCCGCATGGTAACAGTCGTGGGAAAAGCGATTAGCGGGAGCCAGCGCCGTTTCCCGCCTTGATATCTGCCGGAGCATCGTCAGCAACAATACAATTCGCAGATGAGAATCCCAAGGATTCTCGCGCTGCAGTTCGCGAAACATTCATACCGATATTTCATCATTGTGACGCCCGAAGCTGCATTGTCCTTGGGCCCGGTAACCGAGTTGGAATCATCCACAGTTGAACCCTCGCGAATCCGAAAAATTGCGATGGGCCGACCGTTAAATTTAGATCATTTGCACAATTTCGGTATCGGGGAGGTTATGAAGAGAGCTCTTTCTCGAAGGGCCTTTTTGCAGCGTACGGCCGCTGTCGGTGCGGCTACCCTCATTCGTGAAGTGGTACTAGCCACGCGTGGTACTAGCCACGCATGGCCGCCGTGCGAGCAAGGATGTAAAAAACCTCGATGCTGATGAAGCTTTCAATTTCAACAATCATTGACCCTTCAGCGAAGCGCCGGCCCCCGTCAACAATGTGAACAGCACATTCCCGACTAATGACGATGCCCGAATTGGTCTATAAACGCAGCGGAATAGGTTTTGAAGTCTTCGTATCCCTTGAGTACAGGCCGAAATAACCAAAAAGCCGCGTAGCCTTCTTGGTTTCAAAGCGCCTTTGCTATCGTGATGGGACGCGCCCGAGGTGACGCACCATGAATCGTCGCGAATTCACGAAGCTCTCCGCTCTTGCTCTGGCAGGGAGATACCTGCCCATCCACGCCTACAGCGGAGCAAACAAGCCGATCGGCTATGCGGCCGTCGGGCTGGGTACTATTTCTGACATCTTCATGAGAGCATGCGCAAGCTCGCAGACCGCGAAGATCACCGCGCTCGTCACAGGACATCCCGACACGAAGGGCGCGAAGTATTCGGCGATGTATGGCGTCCCCAAAACCTCGATCTACACGTACGAGACGTTTGATCGGATCCGCGAGAACTCGGATGTCGATGCGATTTACGTAGGCTTGCCGAACAGCATGCACTGCGAGTACACCGTGCGCGGCGCGCAAGCGGGAAAGCATGTTTTATGCGAGAAGCCGATGGCCATTTCGAGCACCGAATGCCACAAAATGATCGATGCCTGCCGGCAAGCCAAGGTCAAACTGATGATCGGCTACCGCGTGCACTACGAGCCATTGTGGAAGCAGGCGATCCGGATCATCCAATCGGGCCAGCTCGGGCAGTTGGAATCGCTGCATGGTGGCTTCTTCGGGCAGCAGCGACCGGGCGCATGGCGACTTACAAAGGCTTTCGGTGGCGGTGGCGCGCTGCTGGATTTGGGGATTTATCCGCTCAACGCGATTCGTCATATCACCGGCGAGGAGCCGACGAATTTCACTGCTGTCATCGCGACGCGTGAGCGCAGCGGCCGTTTCAGCGATGTGGAACAGTCGATGGAATGGACGATGAAGCTGCCCTCCGGCATCATCGCATCCTGTGGGTGTTCATACGGTCAACGCGGGCCAAGCATTCTTAGTATCAACGGCGAGACCGGCTATCTAGTGATGGAACCCGCTTTTAACTACGAAGGTGTCCGGCTGCATGGTGAAATCGGCGGAAAGAAGATCGAGCAGGTGAGCGATGAAAGACATCCGTATCAATTTACGATTGAGGCGGAACATTTCGCCGACTGCATCCGCAACAACCAGGAACCGGAGGCGCCGGGCGAAGAAGGGTTGAAGGATATGCTCGCCATCGAAGCTATTTACAAAGCAGCAGGAGCGCCGATTGCCTGAGCACAATGGGGCACTCAGTGCGCTCTGGACAGATGAAAGTAGGGAGCCAACGATGAAAGTATTAACGGCGTTGATGATTGTCACGCTTTTGTCGCTGGCAGACGGCGCGACCGGTCAAGAGCGGCCTAAGGTTACCAGCATCTCGCACATCGCTGTCTACACCACCGATCCGGCGAAAGCGCAAAGGTTTATGTCCATGATCTGGGCGCGGTAAAAGGACCGGACCCGGAGAATCCCGCGGACGTCCGGTACTACTTCAGCGCTGCTCAGTTTGTGGAAGTGTTGCCATTGCCGGCGGGTCCCACGTCGGTCGATCGTTTAGATCATGCGGCATTCAACACGTCCGATACAGGCACAATGCGCAAGTACCTCCACGCGCAGGGTGTCGAAGAGCCTTCGGCGGTAACGATCGCAAGCGATGGAAGCCAATATTTCGAGGTGAAGGATCCTGAAGGGAACAAGATTCAGTTCGTGCAGCCGGCCGCCCATCCTGTGCCCGTGTCTGAGAATCCGCTTAGCAGTCGCGTCATTCATATCGGATACCTCGTGCACGACCCTGCGGCCGAGGATACGTTTTTTCGCACCCTGCTCGGCTTTCGCCCGTACTGGCACGGCGGCATGAAGGAAGGCGTGACGGACTGGGTCTCCCAGCAAGTCCCTGACGGCAGCGACTGGCTCGAATACATGCTGGTACATGGAGCGGAGAAAACCGGTATTCCTGCGTCAATGTCACAGGAAGCATTCGGCGTGTTGGACCACTTTTCTCTCGGCGTAAAGAACATGGAAAAATCGGTCACGCTCTTGTATGAGGGCGACAGACTTACGGCCCGGCATTCTCAGGCGCAGATTCGGCGCGACGGGAAGTGGCAATTCAACCTGTACGACCCGGACGGAATTCGAGTGGAATTGATGGAGTTCCAACCCGCAGGGAAACCGTGCTGCTCACCGTTTCTCCTGCCCAGTCCAGCGAATTAACACTGACAGACGAAGAAACCGATGTCACGTGTCAGCGCAAGACTCGACGCGAAGCGTCCTCTACTACCTCACTTCTGATCCTCTCTCAAGTTGTAGTCAGCTGGTTGCAGCACAGGTCCCCTGTCCCCGGGACTTGTCCCAATTTGGGTGGCCCCCAGGGACAGTCCGTTAATGGCAGCGTAGACGTCACATGGACCGGCCGGTCGCTGCGGAGAAAACATTGGAACCTGAGCCGTTCTGTGCCGCCATCTTCGACGTGGCGGAGGTCAACGCAAAACGTCAGTGCAAACGTAACCGCAACATGGATTCTCGTTTTCACGCTTTTCCTATCTGCCTGGTTCAGGCACCTGAGTAGAGAGTATGTGGTCCTCAATGTGAGGCTTAGCGGCGGCAACGCTTGCTGCCACAAATCGATAAAGGGTAATACTCGCAGGAGCGATGGATAGTGTTTCTGGTACTGACGACAGTCCTGTTTCTTTAACCTCGACTTCCGGCTGCTTATCAAGCGCGTTGGCAGCGTCGCGAGTAGGTCCCGTCATTTGCCACATGTGAGCTTCATCCGCCAATTGCGCACCCTCGAGATGTAAGTTGAGAGACTGAGGCTCTTGTGTCGGATTGACGATCGCTATTGTCAGAAACTTGCGATCGCCGGTGAATGCGGCGGAGATATCCAACGGATACGTTGGGCTGCCGGGACTGGTGGCGGGCTGTTCGCCGCCGACGGGCCTGTGCTATGGTCCAGATGCAATGCTAAGAGACAGTAAGCTGGCAATTAGGGTTCAGTTCGTGCCGGGAGGAAATCCCTTTAGCAGCTTGAGTATTGACTTGTCGATCAATTCAAGAGACTTTGACTTGCGCTCGACATCCAGTTTTACTTTAGCCATTCCGCTCCACACCACTTTGTTCGCCGCACGATCGATGAAGTCGATTCGAAGTGTTCCCTCTGGAACGTAGGTAGCCGACGAAGCAGCATAACCAGCGGCACCCGTCCACATCGTGGCATTTATTGCGGGCGGCGCGCCGGCGTAAGTCGGCGAGATCGGTACGCCCGCAGCTTGATTGACTCCAAATTCCGTACCTCCCTCAGGAATTAGGATGAGATCGCCATCGCTTTCCGTTCTGGCGAAACCTTTAGATTTCAGTTCATGGTCGAGTGAGCCGACAATGGACGCGTGCAGCAACGGACGAGTTGGCTGGATGCCCGGCTCCGCTACCGTGTAGGTTTTGTATCGCGAGAAGTCGACACTCTTGTCGTATCCTACTTTTATTTTTTGAGCCGTTGCGCTCGTGATCGCCATGATGACTAGAAACATCGCCATCAGGCTCTTGAAAAGGTTCATTGATCCTCCGATTTAAACGCGACATCCAAATACGTTCGTCCGCACAGGTGTCCTGTGAGCACATTAGAGAGCACTGGAGGAGTAAGAACCTGTCACTATTGAGAGTTAGCCAGCGAAGCCTAAATAGAGTTGGACAGGGTCGTACTAAGTCTCCGGTATTTTTGCCAGTGCCTAGGGATCAACGGCGTATATAGCTTGGGCAGAAGATTCCAAGGAGCAATACGCAATGAAGAGAATCAATGTCTCGGCCCTTGCCTTAATCTTCACGCTTGCCTGCACGGCGCTGACTTCCGCCTTCGGTGGTGACACAAGAACGGTTAAGGGATTAATTACGGCGCGTACTGCTGACACAATCACAGTCCGAGCCGATGGTGCGGCCCAGACAATCACGCTAACCGACGAAACGAAAGTGCAGTCGCCAAAAGGACTCGGTATACGGAAGGAGCAAATGTCGTGGGCCAGCCTGATCCCGGGCCTCAAAGTTCAGGTGAAGGCCGTTCCCGACGCTTCCGGAAATCTCATCGCTAAAGAAATCAAGTTCAGCAAAGATGATTTGCAAACTGCCAGCATGATCCAAGCAGGTTTGACGCCAACCGAAGAGAAGGTTGCAGCGAATGCGCAAAACATTGGTACGAATCAAGAGAACATCGCTGCCAATAAAGAAAACATTGCCGTGAACTCAGCCAATATCGGAGCTAATAAAGCGCAGATCGCATCCAATCAACAGGAAGTGAGCCGCCGGTTCGAGCAACTGGCCGACTACGAAGTAAAAACTGGGGCGAAGATTTACTTCCGTTCTGGCGAATCCACGCTCGGAGCCGATGACAAGGCTGCTCTCTCTCAACTTGCCGCCGAGGCGACCAAGCTCTCGGGTTACATCGTCGAAGTACAGGGATTTGCTGATGCGGTTGGAAACGCAACCGCCAATCAGAGTCTGAGCAAAGAGCGCGCGTATGCGGTGGTTAATTACCTCATGCAGGAAGGGAACATTCCTCCGCGGCACATCGTGTCTCCTGGAGCAATGGGTATTGCCAGACCAGCTGCTTCGAACGAGACATCGCAAGGCAGATCGGCAAACCGCCGTGTCGAAGTTAGAGTGATGGTCAACAAAGGAATTTTGTCGGCCAGTCAGTAAACCAGAGAACATTCTGCAAAGCTTTCTCAAGCGGGAAGCTCCGGCGTCGCAATAAGGGGCCAATCCGGCCTATTTTTGTCACAACACGGCCGTTGAGACGCCTTTGAATCCAAGATGAAACTGTTTGCTTTTACCTGCTGAAGAGTAGTGCCGTGGGAGATCAGCGTCTCGCATTATTGACAGATGCCCTTGCTGCCGCTGCGACCTATAAGACTCTCAGGAGACAGTGATGAAGCTTGAAGGCAAATGTGTGCTCCTCCGATCGTCAATCGCGATCCTCTGCACAATTGTGCTCTTGCCAAGAGAGACCTTGGCGTATCTGTTGCCACCTGTGTCGACTCTGGTTGCATGGCAACAACAGCAAGGCACTGCAATTCCATCTGAGCAGCTGGATTCTCTTGTCGCACCGATTGCGCTCTATCCAGACCCACTGTTGGCCCAAGTGCTGGTGGCATCCACTTATCCTCTCGAAATCATTCAGCTTCAGCAGTGGCTAGGTAAAAACAAAACTCTTAAGGACAAAGCGCTTGTCGACGCTGTTGCGAAGCAAAGTTGGGATGCCAGCATTCAGGCGCTCGCGGCTCTTCCCGACGTGGCAAACCGCCTGGCAAACGACATTCAGTGGACCACCGACGTCGGAAATGCCTTCTTAGCGCAGCAGAGCGATGTAATGGATGCCGTTCAGCGGATGCGACAAAAGGCCAAGGATAGGGGCACGTTGAAATCGACCGAGCAGCAGACGGTCGAAACCAGGTTGGTCGAAAAGAAGAATGTCATTGTCATCGAACAATCCAATCCGCAAGTTGTATATGTACCTTCTTACGATCCGGTAGTTGTGTGGGGAGCGCCATATTATCCTTACCCGCCGATCTACTATCCAGTCGGGTACTACGCAGCGGGAATGGCACTTTCGTTCGGAGTTGGCGTAATGATGGGGGCGTTCTGGAGCGGTGGTTGGGGCTGGGGCTCCGGGTGGGGCGGAAACAACGTTTACATCAACCACAACAATAATTTCAATCGCAATAGCAACATCGGTGGGAACCGCAATAATATCGGTGGAAACCGGCCGTCACAGTTACCGGCTGGGGACCGCGGCAATTTTGGCAATCGCGGAAGCCTTGGCGGTCGCGGTAACAGTCCGTCTACACTTCCTGCCGGCCGCGAGAATGCCAGAAGTAACTGGCAACACAATCCTGATCATCGCGGTGGTGCTCCATATCGGGACCGCGCCACTGCGGACCGATTCGGAGGAGCAGCGCGCGGTGATTCACTTGCAAAGCGCCAGACGGGTGCTCGACAACAGCTTGGCCGACAAGGTGGCAATCTATCCAGCTTTCGCTCTGGCGGTGGCGTGAGCAACCGCGCCGGTGGAGCCGGTTTGAGTAATCGGAGTGGTGGAGGTCTCGGCGGTTCATCATTGGGAGGCGGAGCCGATCGCATTGGAAGCCGTGATCTCTCCCGTAGTGGTGGCGGAAACCGTGATGCGTTCGGCGGAGGTACCCGGGGGTATAGCGGATCGAGCGCCCGCAGCAGCAGCAGTCGCGGCTCTTCGAGTATGGGATCTCGAGGCGGCGGTGGCTTCCGAGGCGGCGGTGGGCGGCGCAGGTAAACGGCGGCTGAATCGCAGAAAACGAAAACTTGCCGGAGGACACACATGAGATCGGTATCCCAGAATGGAACTCGGTCACGCGCAATTGGCCTTCTCGTCGCCTGTGCGATGGTATCCGCGTCGGGCCTGTTCGCCACCGCGCAAGACGCCGTGCCCAAAACGGTCTCAGCGACCATGAGTGCTGGTTCCTCAGTAGAAAAGTTTGACACCCCGCAGCAAGCTGCAGATGCGCTGGTCGGTGCAGCCGAAAAATTCGACGTCGATACGCTGACGAAGATTTTTGGCCCGGATGGTAAAGACATTGTTGTTACAGGCGAAACCGCGCAAGACCGGCAGCACGCCACCGATTTTGCCGCTCAGGCCCGAGAAAAGAAAACCATTTCAGTAGGTTCGAAGAATGGAAATCGAGCGTTCATTCTGGTTGGCAGTCAAGACTGGCCCTTTCCGGTGCCGCTTGTGAAGAGAGAAGGCAAGTGGTCTTTCGATGCCAAGGCTGGCCGGCAAGAACTCGTGTACCGTCGAATTGGGGCGAATGAACTGGATGCAATTCAGCTTTGCCACGGTTACGTCGAAGCGCAGGATGAGTATGCCCTACAGAAGCGGGAGGGCTACGAAGTGAATCAGTACGCTCAGCGCATCATTAGCACTCCTGGAAAACAAGATGGCCTGGCTTGGCAAAATGCCGACGGCACATGGGGCGGTCCGGTGGGTGAAAAAATTGCGCGTGCGATCGAGCAGGGTTATACGGCGGGTTCGGAGTACCACGGCTACTACTTCAAGATCCTGAAGGGGCAGGGTCTGGCTGCGCCCCTTGGCCAAATCGACTTTGTGGTAAAGGGCGTGATGATCGGGGGCTTTGCTCTAGTGGCAGCGCCAGCGCGGCACGACGTGACAGGAGTGAGGACGTTTATCGTCAGTCACGACGGCGTTGTCTACGAGAAGGATCTTGGACCGAACACACGCGATCAGTTTAGGAAGATGGAGCTTTTCAATCCAGACAAGTCCTGGACACCAGTGCAGGAGGAAGACGAGCAAACTGCTTCTCAGCTGTCTTCTCTCGTTCCTACTACCCAAAATTGAGTGGCCTTTTCGTAAGACGAGGCAGAGTCTCGCATGTTGCAAATGTGGCTGGCCTAATTTCCATTCCTTGCTCTGGAGCACTGTGTTGAACAACCATCTCTGCTAAGGTAGGAGGATTAGCATCAGTGCTAGAAGATCTATTTGTTTTGGAGTACAGTTTGCGAGTTTTGTTTCGAAACAATCTTCTATTATCTCTCCTACTTCTAATCTCTCTTTGGGGTGCAGCCTCCCCCAGCGCGGCCGAGAGCACATCTTTGTCCGACACCTCGTATCGCCTCCATTTGTTTCACACCCACACTGGCCAAAGGCTCGACATTGTTTATCGACGTGGGAACACGTACGATCCTGACGCCCTCGCAGAGTTGAATGAGTACTTACGAGATCACCGGACCGGCACTGTTCATGAATATGACCCGCGAGTATTCGACCTGCTACACGATTTGACCGCCGCTCTGGGGCGTCCAGACGGAGAGATCGACGTATTGTGTGGCTACCGGACACCGTGGAGCAACGAGTATCTCAGGATGCATGGGCATGGCATCGCGCGGCACAGCCTCCACATGCAGGCGATGGCGATCGATATTCGGGTACCGGGCGTGCGCACTTCCAAACTGCGCGACACAGCTCTCGCACTGCAGCGCGGTGGCGTGGGCTACTACGCCAGCTCGGACTTCGTCCATGTCGACGTCGGGCGCCTGCGCCGCTGGTAATTTCCCAACTTATGGGTACGGATAGCCCTTTGCCAGTGCCTGGGCTAGCTTCGCGTCGTGCCCGTAGATGTCATGATAGAAGTGAACTTCGTTGTTCTCATAGGCCAGGGCAGTCGCGTAGACAATAAAGACGGGGACCCGCTGAGTGAGGCCTACTGTGACGTTGTCACTACCTTCCTTCATTCCTTGCTGCACACGATCCAGCGTCCATCCTGGATTGTTGCGCAGCACCCAGGCGGCAAGTTCGGCCGGCTTTTCGACGCGGATGCAGCCGTGGCTGAAATCACGGCGAGTGCGCGCAAAGAGCTGGGGTGATGGAGTGCTGTGCAGATAGACGTTGTGTTCATTCGGGAATATTAGCTTGACCAGGCCGAGGGCATTGTTTGATCCAGGCTTTTGCCGCACCGCCAGCTCACCTGCCTGAAGCTGGGCGAGCACTTCATCTGAAATTGCGCCAGAGGTGACGACTTTGCCGTCGATGGTGGTGACCTCGTAATTCTTCTTTGCTATGTAGCTGCGGTCGCGCTTGATAGCGGGAACGATTTCGCCACGCAGGATGCTCGGTGGAACGTTCCAATATGGACGCAGCACGACAAAAGTCATGTCGCGCGAGAAGACGGGCGTTTGGGTGCGTAGCGCCTTTCCAACCACAACACGCATATCGAGAGTGACTGTATTCTTATCGTCCAAGGCTCGAAGGTGGAAATCGGGAACGTTAACGATAATCGGAGGCGCAGCGAACTCACTGGGAAGCCAACGCCAGCGTTCGAGCGTGAGCTGCAATTGCCGAACTCGCTCCGATAGAGGCACATTCAGCTGGTTGACCGTAGCTGCGCCGAGTCGGCCATCCTCATCAAGTCCATGACGACGCTGAAAGCGTTTGACTCCCTCAGCCAAGGTGGCATCATAAATCTGAGGATCACTGGGATTAGCATCAGGCGGCAAATCGCCGATCAGACGCAGAAGGCGCGAAAGCCGTGGGACACCTGCATATTGCTGACCGGGGTCGATGGCCTTTGCTGGAACGGGAAGCTTTTCGCCGTTATCCTGGCAGGCCAACTGCACATATCTATCTAGAGCCTGCTCCGTGCGACGATATCCTGGAAACGGAGGCTCTATTGTATCCAGCAGCGCAGGGATATCTTTCGCGGTCAACAACCGTTCGCGAACGAAGTGAGCCAGGTCGTACTTCTTATGATCGATATCCAAGCCGAAGTTGAAATGCTTCGGGTTGATGCGTCCGATGTGAAGATCGGAGACGTAACGCATCGTGCAGACACTGAGTGCAACGTCAAAAGCCGAAGGATCGCCGCCTGCGCCCTTCAACCCCTGCACACGATCATTCCAGCGTGACGCGTCGTAGTCTTCGGGTTCGAGCCCGTTTTGCGCGGCATCACGAAATCGCTCGATCATCACGAGAGCTTGCGAACTTGGGGCATTTCCCTGAAGCCATGCCGGAGCGTAGCCGACCGGCTCGTAGAACTTCTGCAGCCAAACTCGATAATCGCTGAAGTTCCGCCAGCGCATGCTGTCGAGACTTCCCGCAGTGACGATGCTCTGAATTCGCGACGGGGGCTGCGCGATTGCAAAACAGCTCAACAGGATCGCAATAAGGATTTGCCTGGGAACCATGTTGCCGAACACGCGTGCCAACCGCTCACGTGAGCACTGGTTCGGGTTTGAACCTTTACGCATTCTCTTACTCAGCCAAACCGCGGTTTACCAGGACCTGAACTTCCGCGCGTCTGTTTCCCTCGCGGCCTTGGCTTGATACATTTGACGATGCGGGATGAGACTCGCCCATCGCTCCTGGCATCAGTACACGTCTCACAGGAATATTGCCTTCCTGTTGCAGGAATGCAATCACCGAAGCAGCACGGTGCATGCTGAGTTGTTGATTCACGTCAGCTCGCCCGCTGGAATCGGTATAGCCCTCCACCTCGACGAGATATGCCTTGAGTGACACAGCGCTTTGTGCCAATTGCGTCAGATCGCTTTTGGCCTTCTCGGAAAGAGTTGCACTGCCGGCCGGAAAGTACACGTTCACCGAGTACTTCACATCGTAGTCAGCCAGCTTTGAAAATCTCTGATTAATAGTTTGGATCTGCCGTTGACTAGCCTCAATATTTTGTTGGTGTGCCTGAATGGCGCCTTCGTGTGCTTGGATGGTTTGCGCATTGCTTTGAACCTGCTGCTGCGTGTCGGTCAGTTTCATCTCTACTGGAACTAACCCTGCCTTAATTGCAGATGCCATTCTTAAATCGCTCCCTGAGAAGTTGATATTCTTGGCAAGCACGCGGCCGGGGCTACTGCCCATTCCTTGCACTTTGATCCAGAGCCCAGGGACGAGGCTATCTGGCGGCATCTGCTTTTTCCGAAACAAGCCTCGTGGCGTGCTGATTTTTGTGAATTCCGTCAACAACACGGCGATCTCGCCGGATTCTTTGGTTCTCATTGTCAGCGAATCGTTGTTTACCGAAACAACGTATCCTTCAAGTTTTACTGTTTGACCGGTACTAACACAGAATGCTGGAGGCAACGCAAGGCAGAACACAAGTAGTTGGCACAGTCCGATTCGCCGAATTATTACGGTCATGACATCCTCCTTTTTGTTTCTAATTCCCACACTTGGCCTGCCGGTCGATTTCGCGACCCATTGTTCGCTTGGCCAAGTGACTCATTGATCTTGCCTAGCCAAGCTTGACCCGACTCTCCTCATAATGTTGGTTCGTGAAGGGGGCGCAGTCACCATATTCGACTCGACTCTTGTTCTGGACCAACTGTGACTTTTGTCAGTCGAAGGCTGTTCACACGCGACGTGGGAATCAAAACCGTTTTCGGGCCGACAAAGACAGGTAAGAAGTTGCACTGGTATTTTTGACATCTTCCCAAGCCGAATGATGCGGCCATATCCTGAGCCCGTTTCACGGTAAAACTACAACAGCGTGACTTAAGACTCTCCAACCGAACAACAACACACAAGGAGAAGAATCATGCCAATTAAGAATCCAAGGGAGTTGTTTGTGCATATGTTGAGCAACTTGCGGCAGGGAACCGAGCGAGCTACTAAGCTCGTTCAGGAATTTACCCACAATGTGCAGGACACAGACGTACGGGAGGCACTGGAAGCGCGGATTTTCGTCTCCCAAAAAATTCTTGATACCCTTGACCAATGTTTCAAACTCATCGGTGAGCAGCCAGTAAAAGTCAGCGGACGCCTGTACGACGCGTTTGTCGAAGACTTCCGCAGCGAACTGGCCGATATACAAAATCCCACGGTCCGAAACCTATTCATTCTTGCAAAGGCGAATCAGGTGCTTCACCTTCGTATCGCCGAGTACAGATCCCGGCTCGCGGCCGCTGATCTATCGGGTCACTTCGCCGTTGGCGTACTGCTTGAAAGCTGCCTTGCGGACAAACTCGCGTTCGTCGAGCGGACGAGTCGTCTGCTCCAAAACCTAACTGCAACCAAGATGGTCGAGAAAATTGCTGCGAGGGCAGTTGCATAAACAGACGCTGCAACCAAGCTGACCGTCTCTATTTAATCACTCACCTTAACTTGCGCCGGCTCACACATCGTCGATCCGGCGCACAACAACATTGATTCCTGACAAGAAAGCGCTTGTTTATCTAGAACGCTTCGCTTACTCCCATTCCGAAAGTATGTCCGTTCTTTCCGGCCGCGATGTCGGCGCGAAGGTTTACGTGGTAGGCCTTGCTGAGCATAAAGCGCAGCCCGCCGCCGCCTGCGGGGAGAAATGCGGTGCTGTAAAAAAATTCCCTCGCACCCGGCGCAACCCCACCTATGCCTCCGAACCCGACGATCCCGAAGCGTTTCGGCAAAGGCAGGCGGTACTCCAATTGCGTTGCCACCATGTAGCGGTCAATGTAGCGCCCGGCTTCATAGCCGCGCAGCTCGTTATTGGTGCCATAGATGCAATTCCCGTAAAACGGAGGAGCACCGCCGGTCCCGCAGAAGTACGCGTTATAGGCAAGAACTTGTTTTTTCTTCAGACCCCAATATTTGTTGAAGCTTACGCGGTACGACTGAAATGAGTACTTGCTTCCTAGCCCCATGGCAAAGAAATCCGAGGTGAGGTCGAAGAATGTGCCGGATTCTGGATAAAAACGATTAGGGCGGCTATCGCGGTTAAGTCGAAACCCGAGCGCCGTCAGCTTAGTATTCAGAGTGAGTCCCGATGGAATGAGAACGAGATCGCTCCCTCCCGGTTCGCGCATGATCGAGGAATGTCCCGTTAGGAGGCGGGGACCTAGGAAAAACTTCCATTTAAGCTTGCGCAGGAATTCGCCCAAAAACACTGAACCGTCTTGCTTCAGAGGCAATTGGAATCCCGCATTGCCGGCGCTCGCTCCAATACCATACAGGTTGTAATTCAGATTGCCCTGGAGAAAGGCAGCGCTAGCGTGGTAGGTGTCGCGCTTCATATAGAGCTGCCCGGCTACGGCAAACGCGCGACTGCCGTTATTCGTAATTAAGCCCGCCGCCCCGAGAACCGAAGGAGGAGAAACTTCATCCTCCCTATCGAGCCGAAAGATGTATGCCAAGACGGGAATGATGCCGGTCCCCAATGCCGGACTCGAGATTGGAATAGGAGCAACCACGAACTCCCCGCGGCGCAATATTCGTTTCTTCTGGTCAGAACTCTTGGTCGAAGCTGAAGCGTCACTCGATTGAGTACCATCTTGAGATGAGCTAGGAGTACTTTGACCGGCTGACGGCCGGCACAGCAGCACGATTACAAGAAGAATTGCCACCTTGAACAACGAGTGATCCGGAAACCGCAGTATCGTAGCGGGAAGCACAAGTGACCTGTTTCGAGATCAGGAGTGATTGTTGACTGATCTCGAGGCCGGCACTTATTCGTGGCCAGCGTCATCTAGTTTGCGTCCCATGCTTAATTGCAGCATCCGTCAAAACTGCCAGCTCTGCATGCTGTAGAAGACGAGGCTGATCGTTCCCCATTTGCATAGAGTACCAGCACGTGCCCACTCGCTTATTGGCACTGAAAGAAGTACTAGTTCTGATCGCTTCTTCTTCGGTTCTAAGCTTGCTTCAACGTTCACTGAGCAAGTATGGGATGAAAGAGTAGAGGCAGCGCCAAAGGAAATGGCTAATCCAGGACACAGAACTCGCAGCCGCTGTAAACTATCAGTTCTGCCAGTTATCTCAGATGTGTTGAGTTGGTTAGGATCAGCGTGAACTGCGAAGCTTAACGCCTAAGCGGCAAATTTCAGGAGGTACACTGTGCAAAGACCCGCGTTCGCTGCGGTCGCACTATTTTTGCTCGCGGCGACGCCACTATTCTGTCAAGAACATCATTCAAAATGGCGGGTTGGGACGATCATGGCTGTTGCAGCGCACAACACGGACAGCAGCGAGGTTCACAAATATGATGTTTCGATCAAAGTGGGCAGAACTATGTATGTCGTACTTTATGCGCCGCCCGACGGGACAGACAAGATTACTCACCGCGCTGGACTCGACTTGTTGGTATCGGTCGGAGCAAAGACAATGGCTTTCAACAACCTTCTTGGACGCAAGATCGAGGTGCCGATCCTCAGTCGTAAGCCAATGACCCCTTCTACATAAACAGTAGCTGCGAGCAGCAGGTAACCCATGAATCGCGCCGTGAAGTCGTCTTTTATGTCCAGCCAATCAACTCTGCTAACCGATGGAATGATCCGTGTGAAGATTTCATATTTAGATTCGGCGACAAATTACCGTGAATTTCTGCCGGGGAGCCCCGGTGCGTTTAAACGTCGAATTAGGTGGGCAGCGATCAAGGCGGGAATTGCTGAACACGGAGCACTTGGCATCGTCGTGTTTATCTCTGTCGCACTCGTCACGATTGCGCGGTTCCTCGAGTAGACCCGAAACCATCTCTCATCGGGCTGATGACGCCGAGCACGTCCGCGATCTCAAAGCGGAAAATCCGCTGTTGAGACTAGAAGGTAGTGACGGGCGAGTCCTTGCGCCGACGCAATATCATATTCAATCAGCGGGACGGAGATCCTGAAGAGTAGTGCTATTGGAACCAGACTGATTTTCAATCCAACTGTTAGGCTGCGATCGGCTCTATCGGCAACTCATTCAACTTCCGAGACTAAGTAAAGGAATTGCTTCTGGCGTTCTACCCTCAGTACGACAGGAGAGCCAGATGAGAGCTTCGCCAACGCCGCACGAATCTCGGCGACGCTTCGAACCGTTTTCCCATTGATGGCGTGAATTAGATCGCCAACCTTTAAGGATGTTTCCGTGCCCTCACGCTTTTCGCACTTTGCCGTTACCAAAACACCGGACCGCATCCTGATGCCCGTCAATGTCTCAGCTACATTGTTATCGACGTCCAAGCCGACGATATCCAAGATGCCTATCAGATTCCTATCCACATCCACTGCCTGACCTAGCGGATCAGCGTCCGGGGCTTTCTCGACAACAACGACGTTGGCATCGATGTTTTTTTTCCCGCGCAGTAGCCGCAGTCTTACGTGTTCTCCTGGCTTTCGTCGATATATCGAAGTGAGAAACTGTAAGGAGCTCTGGACGGGCCGGTCGTCCACCCCTGTAATTACATCTTGAGATTCAACCCCCGCTTTTTCCGCCGAGAGCCCGGGACGCACATCGGACACGATCACCCCTGTGTCTTCCGGCAGTTTGAGGCCGGCTGCCATGCCGGGAGTGATCGTTTGAACATTCACTCCGATGTCGCCTTCAATCACGCGACCAGACTTGCGGAGTTGCTCGTACACAAAGCTGACGGTGTCACTGGGTATGGCAAGTCCGGCCCGTTCGGCCTTCAACATCGCCGAGTTGATGCCAACCAGGTTGCCGGCTGTATCTACCAGGGCACCACCGCTGTTTCCCGGATTGATTGCCGCGTCAGTTTGAATATAAATGCGCGGACTGTCGGGATCAATTTGTCTTGCAACGGAACTGACAATGCCTATTGTTGCTGCATTTCGCATCCCGAGTGGACTACCGAAAGCCACCACCATTTGGCCTTGCTGCAGATTTTCGTAGTTCGCAAACTGGAGAGTCGGAAGCCTACTGGCTCGAATTTTGAGCACAGCGAGGTCTGTCTCGTGATGTACACCGACAATTACAGCATCAAAGGTTCTTCCCGGAACCTCTAGATATGTCCTGATCGGCATTTCCGCCTCGCGAGTCGGATTGAGGATAACCTGCACGCGCTTTGCACCCTCAACCAGATGGGCGTTCGTAACGATATAGCCATTTGAATCGAGTATCACTCCTGCTCCCGATAGCCGTTGCTTCACAAGATTGCGACCATTGTCGTCGTCGCTCTCTTGACGGTCGTCGTCTACACCGTATCCCAACACTTTCACTTCAACTACAGCTGGCGACACCCGCTCCGCAAGCTCTTTGAGCGAGCTGTTCAACTCGTCTAGCAGACCCTGCCGCAAAAGCACGCTTTGCGCGCTTCCTTGCGTCGTGATAATTAGCCCGAATACGAGCAATCGACCTAAGGCGTTCAACGCGGCACCGGCTTCGGATAATCTCATGATGAACCTTCCTCTTGTGCTTGAGTGACTCTTATGAGTCACAGTCAAAATCGGATGTGCTGATGTTGCCGGACATTATTTGAATCCCGCAACGCCCCACGCAGAAACTCCTTTCCTGCTCCTCAGACAACCTCTCGCAATAACGGACACATACAAATGGGTATTTGAACATGGTAGAACTCTACTTTCGCTAATACTACTAGTACAAATACAAGCACAGCTTACGCAACGGCTTAATCGAGGAAACACATTATGCTTAGTAGGCCAGCGATGATTCACTAGAAGAAGTACCAGTTGCTCGCCCATAAGAACTGGCGGTAACACTAACCGCACGATAATTCGCGACTCCAGAACCGGAAAGCGGGGATAACATTTGTTCGCAGACTGTGAATATCACTGGGTGCAAGTGTATCGGGGAGAGCTGCGCGAGAGACAATCGGAACTGAAGGAAGCGCAAACGGCTTGCCCAACTCGGGAGCTGAACTGGAATTCCTCAGATAACATTACGCGGTGGTCTGACGAAATGTATCGGATCCGACGATTCCAATCTTGTCCTGCCCGACAACAAAGGCTAAGGCAATTGTTCACAGTTGAGAGTTGAGAACAGCTTAAAAGAAGTGTAGTAGAAGCGTGGCAAACCGAAACATTTCCGATACTGATCTGGAGTTTATCCGCCCCGATGGAATAAACTCTGGAGATCTACTCGCGGCGAAGCGGAGCGCGATGTGAGTGGGCGGAAACTCGGAATCCGCGGAACAACCCACATGTTGCATATCGCAAAGGCTTGGAGGAAAGCGTGCAAGACATTCAGGACCGGTTTTTCACGATAGCAGACTCAGCTCCGGTACTGATATGGATGTCAGATCCCGACAACCTCCGCACATACTTCAATCGTAGTTGGCTTGACTTCACTGGGCGATCTCTCGAGGAAGAGCTCGGCCAAGGCTGGATTCAAGGAGTTCACCCGGAAGACATCACGAATTTCTTAGAGTCTTACACCAAGGCCTTCGATAAACATGTACCGTTCACGATTGTGTATCGTATTAGGAGGCATGATGGCGAATATCGCTGCCTTGTCGATACCGGTGCGCCGACCTTCAATTCTGATGGCTCATTCGCTGGCTATATTGGCTCTTATATCGATGAGACTGATCGGCTAGCAGCAGAAGAGGTGCTGCGCAATGTCAGCAGGAAATTAATTGACGCTCAGGAGAAAGAACGAAAACGGATCGCGAGAGAGCTTCACGACGACATCAACCAGCGCTTGGCGATGGTGGCCATTGAGCTCCGACAACTTGATTCGGCGCCGATGGTTCAGACAAAGCATCACGAGCGCATCGAGCGATTGCTCAAACGTACAACAGAGATAAGCTTTGATCTACAAGCGTTATCACACGAGTTGCACTCTGTGACTTTGGAGCACTTGGGTCTTACTGCGGCCATGAGAAGCTTCTGCAACAATCTAGGCCGTGATCAAAAGGTGAAGGTCGAATTCGCCGATAGAAATGTTCCGGATTCAATCCCGCCAGAAATTGCGCTCGCACTGCTTCGCGTGGCTCAGGAAGGCGTACATAATGCAGTGCAGCACAGTGGAGTACGGAAGTTCCAAATGGAGCTGGTGGGAACAACCGCAGAGATTCAACTCACAATTCGCGATTTCGGCGTGGGCTTCGATCCTGATCAAGCAACGAAAGGCGAAGGGCTAGGCTTATTGAGCATGAAGGAACGCATTGCTGCGTTCAATGGGACCTTATCAATTCTCTCGAAGCCTAAACAGGGGACTGTACTAATCGTGCGCATTCCCATGTAAGTCTTAAGTATATAAATGTCGGATTTGATCCATGCCGAGAGTTATGCGAGTAGAGCTATACCTTGCGGCACCTAGAACAGGCAGTTACGAGGATTGGGCTGATTGCTGAACTGGGTACTTGCGGCTCTACCTCTTAAAATATCATCCGGCGAGATGCTAATTGCACGCGGGGCCTGAGCTTGGCAGGGCGTGATCTGAGCACTGGTTCATGAGTCTTTTGCTGTGCTTCTGGCTTCTGCGAACCTGCGAGCTTGAGCAAATGCGCCTTTACTTCGTCAAATTGCGAAGTGTTCACAATGTACGACTCTCGTTGCGGCAAGACTCTGGCAATTTCGATTTGGCTTTTCTTGATACGACTCGTCATTAACGGATGGGTCGAGAGTAATCCTCCCCATTTGCCGACATTGTTCTCTTCAGCACTAGCCCGCTCCAGGAATGAGATGAATGCCTCTGGGTCATAGCCGGCCGCATACAAATATTCCAAACCAAGATAGTCTGCCTCGGACTCGAAGCCTCGAGAGAATTTGAGCATTTCCATCGGCTTCATAAAGCCGACAACCAGATGAACCGCCTGGCCTACCAGTCCTCCGCCAGCCAAGTCCAGCGGCAATGACATGAGGCTCAACATGTTAGCGCGAGTCATCTGGCGAGTAGCGTGGCGGGCGGCCACGTGTGCAATCTCATGGGCCATAACTCCCGCAAGTTCAGCTTCATTTTCAGCGATCAGAATGACCCCGTGGTTCACATACAAAAAGCCGCCTGGTAGGGTGAACGCGTTCAGCTCGTCAGAATCAACAACCTTGATCGTAAACGGCACTTTGGCATCGGAATGACTGACCACCATTTGGCCGATTCGATTCACATATTCGGTGACCCCGGGATCGTCGAGGAGTTTTAGGTTACGCTCGACGACTGCGGAATATTCCTTGCCAAGAGCAATTTCACTATCAAGGGAGTACCAGTTGCCGAAGCCTGTGTGGCCGAGATTCCGGTGGCCAATGCGGCCGACGTCATCTTTGTCATGAAGATGCTTACGGCTGTCCCGAATGTCTGGAGACACTGACGGGAGGGAATCGGTCATTTGCGCTGGTGCTGAGTTTGCGAAAATCGGGCAAAGTGTCAGGAAAAGTACTAATTTCGATCTCATAGCCAGCTGCCCCGCTTCCTGAATTCGTGAACGCATCCATGCTGGTTTGCGGCAAGCAGAAGATGAACTGGCAAGTTTGCCAGAAGTCTATTGTTGTCGTGGTAGGTAGGCGCAAAGATCACGTTGCCAGGGTCAATGGCAAGAATCATTGTCCTCATATTTGCCTCCGGCTAACATCGCGCTGAGGAATTCGGAGCAGCGTGCGATCGCTTGATAGTCAGAGTCTCTCTCTAGAGCGTCCGTACTCATTGAATAATGTCCAGTACTCATCGATTTGCGAGCATCGACAAGCCTGCGGTTCCATCGGTCGACGTGGTTAAAATGATTCGTCAACAATCGTAGAGATTCCTGATCGGCATGAGTTGAGGTATCTACCGTTGCAAGGTGAAGGCCTTCGGCCGCGCGATCATGAAACACTACCAGGCGGCTGCCATCTCCAGGTAGACCACGTTGCAGTGCATGTGCGATTGTTGTATGCCAATCCTTGATGATGGCGAGATCTTTGAGAGCTGCTGTCTTAAAATTTCTCGTCATCCCTTCAACCGGTGCGCCGGCCGGAGCAGACGCTACTGCTGTCGGAAACGTCAGAACCAATTCACCTTTCTGCACACTTGCGGAACCTTGGCCGATGCGCGCAAGCGCCTCGACGTCAACAAACGCCTCTCCGTTTATTCGATAAACGAGAATTTGCCCGCTGTGACCATTTAGCACAAGTGTAAGTTCCTGAACGTCTGACTGGGCATACGCAATAGCTGCAAAGGTCAACAATACGAATATGAGTATCGATAGTGCTCGTTTCTGACTAGGCACAAACCACATTTAGACACTCCTGCTGGGGCCTCGACGCGGGGCGACAGGCGTTAAGCATGAATAGATGAGGGCAACCAATAATTGTGTACTGGCAAGAATCACAGGTGAACACTATTCCAGGTACACAGAGCCAGCCTAAGCCTGCAAGTTCTACCAGTGCCGCTTTACCTCCGTGAGACCACAATGAGATCGTGAAGTATCTTGTCCGCCACACCCTCTTGCGGAGATTCTCACTTATAAGAGTGCGGTTCATCGGCCGTCATTTACTCTTGGCTTGCCTGCTTTGCACTTCGACGTGGGCACAACTGCCAAGCGGAGAACCTGCTACACCTTCCGCTCTGGCACGAAAGGATCCACTCGGACGCAGCACTCCTCGCGGAACTGTTCTGGGCTTCCTGCTCGCCGCCGGCAAGAAAGACAACCAAGTCGCTGCGCAATATCTCAACGCTCGCGAAGGCCCAAAGGCGACCGCTGCTCTTGCCGGCGAACTCTATGTTGTCCTGAACAGGCGGCTACCAGCACGTCTCAATGAGATTAGCGACCGGCCCGAGGGCACTGCCACAAGTCTGCTTCGGCCGGATCTATATCTAGTCGGCACCATCAACGGAACCAATCTAGAGGTCACTCTTGAGCGTTTTGAGAGAGAGGACAGCGGCCAAATTTGGCTATTCTCCCGCGCAACCCTGGAAGCTATTCCCGCAATCTATGAGGAGACCCACCAAATATCAGCTGAGGATATCTTTCCACAAGCCTTCGTGAACAATTACCTATTAGGAATTCCTGCCTATGAATGGGTTTTTGTATTTGTCGGCCTTCCTCTCATCTACTTTTTGACGGCATTGTTGAATCGTTTATTGTTGCCGGTTGTTGGCTGGTTTCTCAACCGTTTCCGGCGGCGGACAGATCAACGTCCGCGACAAGTATTACCGCAACCGATTCGTTTACTGATTGTCGCAGCCTCTATTCGTTGGCTGCTCTTGGAGATGGGTCTTTCCCTCATCGCGCGGCAGTTCTGGTCAACCTTGGCCACGCTCATTACGATCTGCGCCTCTGTGTGGCTCTCGATTTTGATCAACCGCGGAAGCGAGCAATACGTTCGCGCTCGCCGGCAAAGCCGAAATGCATCGGGAGGGGCTTCCGTTCAGCGTCTGATACGCCGATCCGTTGACTTGGTATTCGTGTTTGTTGGTTTTCTGGTCATGCTCCGGCATTTCGGGATAAGCCCGACAGGCGCACTGGCCGGCCTCGGCGTTGGTGGCATTGCAATCGCGCTGGCAGCCCAGAAGACTCTCGAAAATGTAGTTGGCGGCATCTCGCTAATCATGGATGAGGCGGTGCGAGTGGGAGACGTTCTCAAGGTAGGAGAAGTCACGGGCACCGTTGACGATATCGGCCTGAGATCGATCAGGATCCGAACTCTTGATCGGACAATGCTCGTTATTCCCAACGGCCAGCTTGCGAACATGAATCTGGAGATTATCTCTTGTCGCGACAAATTCTGGTTTCACCCCACAATCACTCTGCGCTACGAGACTACATCTGCTCAAATAAGCTCCATGACAGAAGGCGTCGAAAATCTGCTGACAGCCCATCCACACATCGACAGGGATTCAGTTCGCGTGCGATTGTTTCAGATGGCCAGCTTTTCCCTGAATGTTGACGTATTTGCATACGTGTATGCATTAGATTGGAATCAGTTCTTGCGAATTCAAGAAGATCTTCTACACGGCATAATGGCCATCGCACAGCAGATCGGCGCCCAGTTTGCCTTCCCGTCGCAAACCACGTATCTCGTTACGGATTCGACAAAGAACGACTCTGCAGCTGAGTTATTGTTGCCGGAACGACTGCCCCAACCACTGAACGCCGCTTCAGCAGCTCGTTGAAGCTTCGATCTTGTCTTCCTTTCACCATAGATAACTATTCAACAGGCTGTAACTCTTGCCAGTGTTACCCACGCTCAGTGGTCTCTAGAGTGCCACTTGATATCGACACTCTGTTGATATCGAAACTGAGTGGAAGGTGACAAAGCTTGCCTTCCGAACAGCATTGAGACAAACGGAGAAAACAATGACTTTAACAAAACTTTTTGCCTTCGGAACAGTTCTGCTGCTCGGAGTAGCTGCAATGGCGCAGGAGTACCCAAAGGCAGAGCTTTCCTTCGACTACTCGTACATGCATTTCGCTCCGGCCCAGGCATTCACGAACAACAAGAGTCTGAATGGCGGTGGCGGAGCATTCGTTTATAACTTCAACCACATTCTTGGCGTAAAGATGGACCTGCAGGGATACAACAGTTTTACGGAGTCTTTCGTTATTCCTGCCACTTCAGCACTTCCTTCTGGAGCCCATGGTACTGCGTCAGGTAACTTATTTACATATCTCTTTGGTCCGCAGCTTAAGTTTCGCAGCCAGCATATGGAGCTGATGACGGAAGCGTTGGCCGGTGCCGCACACAGCAATGTTTACGGCTCCGCGTTTAAGACACTCTGCCAGCCAATTGCCGGAAGCTGCGGCGGCACCCAGAGCTCACCCTCAAACAATGGATGGGCAATGATGCTTGGCGGTGGAATCGACTTTCCCATCAACCATACCGTGTCGATTAGAGCAGCGGAGCTCGATTACGTCCTAACCCGCTTCGGGAACTTCTTCACGCACTCTAACGCCAATCAGAATAACTTCCGGTACACAACTGGAGTCATCTTTAACTTCGGTCACGGTCAGTAGATCTGACAACCGCATTTTCCGTGGGGGCACTCCCTGGCAAGGCTCCCACGGGATCTGCAGGTAGTTGTAGTTCGTTTTGTACTCCAAAGCGCCGTGGCCCTCCCCTCCGGTTTGTGCAAACTCAGTCAACATCTTGTGATTTCCGAATCTAGAATGAGAACATCTTGTGATCACGTTTGCCGCGATGGTCGATTTTGCACGGTTCCTCGCAGCGACGGACACTTTGCGGCCGACGCAGTCGCGCGCTTGAGCTCGAATGCTGTCATTCCCGGCGTGCACGCAAGTGGATATCCCACACGTCCCTGCCATTTTGCCCGCGCTCGGACCACGATGCAACCAGAACCAAGCCCGGGAGTCAAACAAGAAAGAGTGTGAAAAGTTTGACCAGAAATCAGCAGTTTACAAACGTTAGAACGACGGTATTTTCATCCGTCGTTCGTACTTAGGAACAGTCCTTCGTAGTTGCAGTACAGGAGAGTGTGGCGGATCGGTAGTGGTCGCCGATCCGATCTTACCCAGTCAGTACTGACTATGTCTTCGCTTTCGGCGGATAATTCTTGAAGAGCTTAGCCACGGCTTTATTGAGATTTTTTTCCTGCTTTTCAGGCTTGGCCTTCGGATCGAGTGTCTTGCTGGCGACGCCTCGCCAAACCAAGGTGTGATTTGTTGAGTCATACATGTCAACCACGAGCTGGCCGGTATATATGGTTGACGTTTGTCCGGTAGTCATGGAAGATCCGCCCATCCCTCCGTACCAGCCGCCCCGATACCATCCGCCCCCGTATCCCCAGTCAGTGCTATACGAAGTAAATTGTTTGTCCTGGCCGATCGCGGTTTGATATCCAAGAAAAATATCTGCCTGATCTGAATCCACTTTGCTTAAGCCTTTCGCCGCTAACTGCGCGTCGATCGACGACTTAACTTGCTTGTCTACGATATCGTTGGGAGTTTGCGCCCCCTTAATCAGAACCCACTTATACGTTTTAAACTTGCTAAAGTTTTCGGTCTTATCAAAGTTATAACGAACGTCTTGTGCGCCGACAAAACTTATTGCCACCAGCAGCACAGCAGACAAACAAGTGATTCTTGACATACGCTTCTCCACTTCTAGATTTAACAATGCCAGCCCGAGCCTGTCTTTGAGGAGTGTTATGTGCTGAAACTCACGGGAGTAGACAGGTGCCGTTCGAGGTTTCCTGCACAGGATGATAGGCGGTGAAAGGCTGAAGCGGGCACTGGCAAACCTGCCAGACACAACCGGGCAGTTTCAAGTGCCGGAGAAAGAACCGGACCCTATCGTCCGCAGATTTCAACATCGGGCACCTTGTAACAGTTCCCCGCTTCATGACCGATAACTCTGCCTGCATCGCTGAGACTTTTGACAGTTTGTTGTGACGGTTGGCAGCAGAATACTCGGCTCACAAACACTGGAGGTGCACTCATGATCTTTAATAGAGGGAAGGCATGTCTGGGCTGCCTCATTGTCCTGCTGCTCTACGCGAGTGCTATGTGCTCGCAGAGTTCAGATCCGTCGGCGGCTGCGGTTGAAGCACTTCGGCAGCAACTCGCAAGCCTGCAGACCCAAATGGCGGATGTTCAGAATCAGCTCAACAAGCTCTCTGCACGCACTACTGACTCACAGTCATCGGGTAGCCCGGCTGCTCAGCAGTCCTCTGACAAAAAAGAAGAGTTAACTGAGGAGTTGAACAAACAGGCGAAGCACCAAACGGGCGAAGCCGTGGCAACTTATGAGACCTACTCTCAGGATCCTCAAGCGGCTCCCCGAGTGGACAACTTGCCGCTTGATCCAAATTTCCCTGGATATTTTCGGCTACCCGGCACGAAAACGCTCTTGAAGATCGGCGGCTACTTTAAGAGCGACTTCATCCGCGATCTCAGGCCCGCGGGCGATCCGGAGCGCTTTATCCCTTCCAGTATTCCCGTTCCCACAAGCGGGGGTGGAACGAACTCTACGGTATCGGTGCGGCCGACTCGGCTAAACCTCGACTTCTTAATTCCGTTGGAAGACGTGGGGAGCGTACGGTTCTTCGTGGAAGGAGACCTCTTCGGCTCCAGTTCAACCACGCCACGCATGCGGCATGCATATGCGCAAATGAAGAACTTTCTGATCGGCCAGACATTCTCAAATTTCCAGGATCCGGATTCCGGTCCCGATCAACTCGATTTCCAAGGTCCGAACGCGCAGGTGTCACTCCGTAATCCGCAGTTCCGCTACAGCATTCCGTTGGGGCAAAAAACTACTTTTAGGCTAGCGCTCGAAAAAGCTTCATCGGACATCGCTTTCACGACTCCAGAGTTCAAGGCGCTACCCAGTAACCAAGCTCCGGACGGAACCGCGACTCTTCGTCATGACATGGAAAGAGGACACATACAGCTATCTGGACTATTCCGAAGTGTGGGAGCCTTCTTACCAAACGGGGTTAGTGATTCGGTATTTGGGTGGGGATTTAACTTCACTGGATCGCATAAGACATTTGGTAAGGATACTTTCGTCTACCAAGGCGTATATGGCCATGGCATTGAGCGATACTTGAACGATACATCCGGATTGGGCATCGACGCTGCTGTAACGAGCACGCAGGATCCCCATTTGAAGGCCGTTCCCGTCGTTGCCGCTTATGGAAGTTATCAACATTTCTGGATGGATAGAGTGCGGTCCTCTGTTATGTATGGATTTGTGCAAGTCGACAATACCAATTTCCAGCCCGGCACTGTTTTCCACCAAAGCAACTACACATCCGCAAACGTTATCTGGAATGTGGTTGGATCGT